>Ga0134127_10000272_pt1 | contig 55210 bp, 45 predicted proteins | sample KB31753_FD_96459 | JGI IMG/M metagenome (GOLD analysis project Ga0134127, IMG submission 96459) | Terrestrial soil microbial communities with excess Nitrogen fertilizer from Kellogg Biological Station, Michigan, USA - KB3-175-3 | ecosystem: Environmental > Terrestrial > Soil > Unclassified ...
CTGCATTCGTTCGATCCGGCGACCGGCGAGGTGCGGCAGCTGACGACGTACCAGGACTTCCCGGTGGTCAACGCCAACGCCGGCGACGGCAAGATCATCTTCGAGCAAGCCGGCCATCTGCGCGTGTTCGACCCCGCGACCTCGAACACGACGACGCTGCGCGTCGCTGTCGCGTCCGACCTGCGCGAGACGCGCCCGCGACGTGCGAGTAACGTCGACTACGTGCGCAACGTCTCCCCTGCTCCCGACCTCGAGCAAGTGGCGCTCGAATATCGCGGCGAGATCGTCACCGTGCCTGCGAAGAAAGCCGCACCGATTCGTGACCTGACGCAGTCGACGGGCGCAAACGACCGCTCACCTGCTTGGTCGCCGAGCGGCGGCAAGATCGCCTGGTTCTCCGACGAGTCCGGCGACTATGCGTTGTATGTCACGGACCGCAACGGCAGCGGCAAGCCACGGCGCATCGCTATCGAAGGCGGCTCCGGTTTCTACCGCGATCTCAAGTGGTCACCCGACGAGAAGCGCGTGTCGTTCCTCGACAATGCGTACAGCCTGTATGTGCTGGAGCTCGAAGCGGGCCGCGCGACGCGCATCTCCGAGAACGACTACTTCGGCCACGTACCGTTCATTTCGCACAACTGGTCACCCGACTCGCAGTGGCTCGCGTACACGCAGAACAGCAACGGCTTGATCCAGGTCGTGCACGTGTACTCGATCGCGCAGAAGAAATCGTTCCGCATCACCGACGGGCTCACCGAAGTGAGCGAGCCGGTGTTCGATCGCAACGGACGGTACTTGTACGTCATCGCCTCGGACCAGGCCGGACCGGTGAAGGACTGGTTCTCGCTCGCGTCGCTCGATCTCACCTTCACGAATTCCTTGTATGCGATCGTGCTGCGCAAGGGCGATGCATCGCCGTTGCCGCGCGAGGGCGAGACTCCGCCCGAAGCTGCCAGCGGTACTACGACCACGATCGACTTCGACGGCATCGCCGACCGCATCGTCCCTCTGCCGACCGGCGGCGCGACTTTGCGCAGCCTGCAGGCCGGCAAGACTGGCGAGCTGTATTACCTCTGGACCCCTGCGACGCCGGCGATCAACGCGCTGAACTCGCCGGGTGAGCTGAAACGCTTCGTGATGAAGGAACGCGCCGCCAAGACGCTGATCGCGGGTGTCGACGCCTACTTCATCTCGGCCGACGGCGAGAAGGTGCTGTTGCGACAAGGCAAGAGCCTGAAAGTCGCGCCCGCCGGCGCCGAGATCAAACCGGAAACGGCGACGGCCGTGCCGATCGAAGACGTCTCGATCCAGATCGATCCGCGCGCCGAGTGGCGGCAGATCCTGCGCGAGGCCTGGCGCCTCAACCGCGATTTTTTCTATGCGCCGAACTATCACGGCGTCGATTGGAACGCGATGTGGAAGAAGTACGAGCCGTTCCTCGACCACGCCGCGAACCGCAGCGACCTCACCCGCATCATGGCGGCGATGGCGAGCGAGCTGCGCGTCGGTCACAGCTACAGCACGCCGGGCGAATCGATCGACAAGCCGCCGAATGTCGGCATCGGGTTGCTCGGCGCGGACTTCGAAGTCGCCGATGGACGCTATCGCTTCAAGAAGGTCTACGGCGGGCTTGATTGGCGTCCCGACCTGCGCACGCCGCTGCGCGCGCCTGGGATCTCCGTCGCAGACGGCGAATATCTGCTCGCAGTCGACGGCAAGCAGCTCACGGCCGAGCGCAACGTCTACAGCGCGTTCGAGAACATGATCGAGAAGCCCGTCGAGATCAGCGTCGGGCCGCGGGCCAACGGTCAGGGAGCACGCACTTTGAAAGTCGTGCCGATCGCGAACGAGCGCCAGCTCCGCTACGTCGACTGGGTGGAGAGCAACATCCGCAAGGTGGATGCTGCAACCGGCGGCCGCGTCGCGTACGTGCACGTGCCCGACACGGCTGTCGCGGGCCATGCGTCGTTCAAGCGTTACTTCTTCCCGCAGAGCCAGAAGGAAGCGCTGATCCTCGACGATCGCAACAACGGCGGCGGTTTCGTCGCGGACTACTACATCGACATCCTGCGCAAGCAGCCGGTGGTTCGCTGGGCGACGCGCTATGGCAAGGAGCTGCGCACGCCGCGCGGCGCGATCTATGGTCCGAAAGTGATGATCATCAACGAAGGCGCGGGCTCGGGCGGTGACTTACTGCCTTGGATGTTTCGCAAGGCCCAGCTCGGACCGATCGTCGGCACGCGCACCTGGGGCGGGCTCGTCGGCAACCTCGAAATTCACACACTGATGGACGGTGGCACGATCACGGCGCCCAACATCGGGGGCTGGTCCCCCGAGGACGGCTGGATCGTCGAGAACGAAGGCGTGCCGCCCGACTTCGAGGTCGAAGAGACGCCGCAGTCGCTGCTCGCAGGCCGCGACCCGCAACTGGAGCGAGCGATCGAGCTTGCGATGCAGGCGCTGAAGAAGCAGCCGCCGGCGGAGCCGAAGCATCCGGCGTATCCGAATCGCGTGAGCCCGACCTCAGCGACGCGTTAGTCGCGCGAGGACCTGATTCAGTCCGCTGTCGACGGCGTCGAACACCCGTGCCTGCTCCAGCACGCCGAGGAACTGTTCGTTGGTCCCGCCGCGCGTGGCGTGATCGCGCGCGAGCTCGCTGAAGTCCGGTGCTTGGCCGTGGAGCAAAGGCGCAAGTCCGGCAAAGCTGGCGGCGACCTGACGTCTCGCGGCTATCTCGGATACGCCGTGCGCAACGAGCCAACGGCAGATGGCGTTCAGATAGGCGAAGTGGGCTGAGATCGTGGCCGTCGAGGCTGAGGTCGCTTCGAATGCCGCTTCGCTCGGGATCTCGATGGAGCAGCCGAGCCGACCGAACAGCGCCTGCGCAGCTGCCGTGGGCGGAAAGATCGGGGTCGCACCTTCCCGCGTCGCTACGGCCGGCAGCGGAATGGCGCGAGCGACGTTCTGCAGAGGGGCCGCGAGCGCTTGCAGAGTTTCGATGGAGATGCCGGCCATCATGCTGACGATGGCCTGCCGGCTCGAGAACTTCAGACCGGCAAGCACGGACTTCGCCTCTTGCGGGCGAATGCACAGGAGCAGCACGGATGACCCGTCGATCACCTCCTGATTGCTCTGCGCGATGCGGACAGTTGGGAATCGATACGCGAGGTCTGCCGCGCGGCTGGCATTGCGCGGTGACAGCACGATCTGCGGTGCGTTCTGCACGCCTTCGCAAAGTCCGGTGACAATCGCCGCGCCGATTGCGCCGACGCCGATGATGCCGTAGGTCATTTGAGTGGGTACCCGCTGAACGTTTTCGCATCCTTGAGCACGACGTGCGTGAACACTTTCTCGACGCCGCCTTCGTCCTGCAGGCGAGCGGCGAGCTCGCGCCAGGCGCGAATGTCCGGCACGACGACCTTGAGCAGGTAGTCGAACTGCCCGCTCACCTGCGCGGCCTCCACCACTTCCGGAATCTCCTTCACCATCGATTCGAAGCGCAGGAACTCCGCGGGGCTGTGCCGCTTCAGCGAGATCTCGGCATAGATGAACAGCGTCGGCCGCACCAGCTCGAGTGCGACGTGCGCGTGGTAGCCCGAAATCACACCGGCCGCCTCGAGTTGGCGAATGCGCGCCAGGCATGCGCTCGGCGACAGCGCGACGCGCGCGGCCAGGGTCTGGTTTGTGAGCCGGCCTTCTGTCTGCAGCGCCTGCAGGATCTTCAGGTCGGTCCGATCGAGATTCTTCATGTGCAGATTTCTCTTTTGTTACGCGAGCCGGCCGCAGCCTCTGCGGCGCATCCCGCACAACGGCGAATTTAGTTTGGCGCCGCGGGCACAAATCCCGCCATTTCAACTAGGTAGCCGCGCGTGGACAGGGTGGTGATTTTGCGCACACTTGAGCCCGACTACAACGATAGCCAGAACACAGCGCCGCCGATGCGCGTCTATCACTCGACCGCCTCCACCGACCACGACCCGCAGAGCTTCTTTCGGCGCGGCAAGACCATCGCGCATCCCGAGAGCGCCGACCGTTATCGAATCCTGCACCGGAGCGTGCTCGATGCCGGCTTCGACGTTCGCGACGCGGCTGACCATGGCATCGCGCCGCTGCGCGCAGTACACACCCCCGAGTACGTCGACTTCATCGCGAACGGCTGGAACCGTCGTGCCGAAATCGATCCCGCGGCCGTCGAGCTGCTGACGACGCAGTTCGCCCGGCCGCAGATGCACCGCCGTCCCGACGGCATGCTGGGGCTGCTCGGCTACTACACGGCAGATACTTCGACTCCATTGCGCGCCGGCACCTGGAGTGCCGTCTACGGCGCTGCGCAGTCCGCCATCACTGCCGCCGAGAGTGCGCTCGCCGAGGGTGCGGCTTATGCGCTGTGCCGTCCGCCCGGCCATCACGCGTTCGCCGATTGCGCCGGCGGCTTCTGCTACATCAACAACACGGCCGTCGCCGCTCAACACTTGCGCGCGAAGACGGGCCAGCGCATCGCGATCCTCGACGTCGACGTTCATCACGGCAACGGCACGCAGGGCATCTTCTACGAGTGCGCGGAGGTGCTCACGGTGTCGATTCATGCCGACCCGTCGAACTACTTCCCCTTCTATGCCGGCTATCCGGAAGAGATCGGCCGCGGCGCCGGCATCGGCTTCAATCTCAATCTGCCCTTGCCGCATGGCTCGGGCGACGCGCCATTCCTGCAGGCGCTCGGGACCGCCCTCGCCCGCATCCGCGTGTTCGCGCCGGCGATGCTGGTGGTGGCGCTCGGGCTCGATGCTTCGGAGCACGATCCGCTCGGCGTTCTCAAAGTGACGCGCGCAGGGTTCTCGCAGGCAGCGCACGCGATCGCGCAGCTCGCGCTGCCCACAGTCATCGTTCAGGAAGGAGGCTATTTGTGTCCGGCACTGCCGCTCAATCTGATCGCGTTCCTGCGACCGTTCGCCCGCTAGAGCAGCGGGGAACCGTTCATTACCTGATCCCGGCTGCAGCGCCGGCGAAGCTGGCGCCGCTGGCCGAGACGAAACTGTCGGTCGCATTCATCCTGCTGCACGAGTTCACGCTGTTCGCGTTCTCCGGTTTCGTCGACGCGTTGCGCATCGCCGGCGACGAGCTGGACAACAGCCGGCAGCGCGAATGCCGCTGGACGGTGATTGCACCGACGCTGCAACCGGTGCGCGCCAACTGCGGCGTCGAGATCACGCCGTGGGAGACGTTCCCCGACCCGTCGCAGTTCGACTACGTCGTGGTGATCGGCGGCCGCATGGAGCCGCAGCGGAACACCGATCCGCGCATCCTCGAATACCTGCGGCGCGTCGCCGACCAGGGCGTCGCGATCATCGGCGTCTGTACCGCGACTTTCGTGCTGGCGCGGGCCGGCGTGATGAAGGGCCGGCGCTGCTGCGTGCATTGGAACGCGCGGCTGGACTTCGAAGAGGAATTTCCCGACCTCCCCGTCGAATCCGACACGATCTTCCTGGAGGACACCGATCGCATCACCTGTCCCGGCGGACAATCTTCGGCCGACGTCGCGCTGCACCTGATCGGTAAGCATTGCGGAGCCGCCAGCGCGCGCAAGGCCGCCGCCGGCATGGTGCTCGAAGCGATGCGCGGCAATCGCTCGCCGCAGCCGCACGCCGAAGCCGTGTGGTTCGGTGAGATTCGTAAACCGCTCGTGCGGCGCGCGATCACGATCATGGATCGCTTCATCAGCAAGGAGCTGTCGGTGACGGACATCGCACGGCGTCTGCAGGTGAGCAACAACACGCTCTACCGCGCGTTCGAGCAGACCGTCGGCGAGTCGCCAGCACGCTTCTTCCGCATCATGCGGCTGGCGCACGGCCACTGGAGCCTGCATCACACGAACATGGCGATCGCGCAGGTCGCGCACGTCTACAAGTTTTCCGATGCTTCCCACTTCACGCGCATGCACCGGCTGCTCTACGGACTGACGCCCGCGCAGGCACGCGAGCTCGGCGAGGATGGCAGCCGCCAGGCGAGCCAGGCGCGTCTGCCCGACGGCGTGGTCGGTCAAGTGCTGGCGGGGGGACTGTTCATCTTCCACTGAGAAACTGCAGTTCCATTCCACAACGCGGCTGATTTCTTATAGATGACGTGAGTCGTTCATTTATAGTGAGCCTCTGCATCGGAGCGCGAACTTGACGACTGCACCTGCAACCGCCAGCGGCGTATTCACGCTGCGCAAGCCCTATCTCCTGTTCATCGGCGACGCCGAGGACGAAGCAGAGGCCAAGACTGCGTGCGGTCTGCGCGACTGGGCGCGCGATGCCTGCAAAGCGCAGCTGCGCCTGCCGCAAGCGCGGCTCGATCTCGGACTGCCTGACATGACTCCCGACGAGGCGGCGCGGGCCGGCGTGAGATCGTTCGTGATCGGCGTTGCGCCGGTCGGTGGACAGATCCCGCGTGAATGGGAATCCGTCCTGCACGCGGCAATCGCCGCGGGCCTCGACGTCGTGAGCGGCATGCATCGGCCGCTCGAAGGGGTGCCCGGTCTAGCCGCGGCGGCCCAGAAACGCGGCGTGGCACTCGTCAACGTGCGTCTTCCTAGACAGACCTTCCCGGCCGGCACCGGCCGACGCCGCAGCGGCAAGCGGCTGCTCACTGTCGGAACCGATTGCGCCCTCGGCAAGAAGTACACCGCGCTCGCCTTGACCGAGGCGATGCGTGCCCGCGGTCTGGCCGCTGACTTTCGCGCGACTGGCCAGACAGGAATTCTGATCGCAGGCAGCGGCATTGCGCTCGACGCTGTCACAGCGGATTTTGCCGCTGGCGCGGCGGAGGTACTTTCGCCCGACGCTGCGCCCGATCACTGGGATGTGATCGAGGGCCAGGGCTCGCTGTTTCACCCGGCCTACGCCGGCGTGACGCTGGCGCTGGTGCACGGCTCGCAGCCCGACGTTCTCATCCTTTGCCACGATCCGTCGCGACGCCACCTGCATGCCTTTCCCGACTTTCCGATTCCCGACTTGCGCACGGCTGCGGCGCGCTACCTCGAAGCGGCGCGTCTGACGAATGCAAACGCGATACTCGGCGGCGTGAGCTTGAACACGTCGATGCTCGATGGGACGCAACGCGCACGGGTCATCGCGGAAACGGCCGAGTATGTCGGGGTGCCCTGCTTCGATCCGTTACAGACGCCGCTCAAGGCGACGCTCGACTTCTTCCTGCGCCGATGAAACACGAACTGTCCATCGAGACGCGAGTCTGGCCCTTGCGCGAGCCGTTCGTCATCGCGCGCAGCTCGCACACGACATGCGAAGTCATCATCGTGCACCTTGCCGCCGGCGGCCACGTCGGGCGTGGCGAGGCAGTCGGCGTCGACTATCACGGCGAGACGATCGAATCGATGCGTGCGCAGATCGAAGGGGTCCGCGCCACCATCGAGCGCGGTGTGGATCGTGGACAGTTGCTCGACATCCTGCCGGCCGGCGGCGCCCGCAACGCGCTCGATGCTGCGCTCTGGGATCTCGAAGCGAAGCGCACGGGCACCTCGGTGTGGGAGCTGGCGGGCATCGCGCGACCGAAGAGCATCGCGACGTGTGTGACGATCGGCATACGTTCGATCGCTGAGTACGAAGCGAAGGCTCGCGCGCTGTCGCGCTATCAGTGGATCAAAGTGAAGGTTTCGGCCGATCGTCCTCTGGAGGCCGTGGCAGCCGTCCGTCGCGGCGCGCCGGAGGCGCGGCTGGTCGTCGACGCGAATCAAGCGTGGAGCGTTGAAGAGCTTCAGCGCCTCGCGCCGGCACTCGCGCAACTGCGTGTGGACCTGTTGGAACAACCGGTTCGCGAGAGCGATGGCGATCGATTGGCGAATCTCGAGCTGCCGGTGCCTGTGTGCGCGGACGAGCCGGCCAACACTGTCGACGATCTGCCGCGGCTGATCGGCCGCTATGACTTCGTGAACATCAAGCTGGACAAGAGCGGCGGTCTCACCGCCGCGCTCGACCTCGCGCACGCCGCACGCGCGGCCGGCTTGCGGTTGATGGTTGGCTGCATGGTGGGTGGATCGCTGGCGATGGCGCCGGCGATGGTCGTGGCACAGCTGTGCGAGATCGCGGACCTGGATGGGCCGTTATTGCAGGCGGAGGATTGGCCGGAGGCGATCGAGTATCGCGACGATGGAGTGATGAATCTGCCGTCGCGGAAGCTTTGGGGGTGATTCAAGCCTCAAGAGAGAGATACTCTCGCAAAGACGCAAAGATCGCCAAGGTACAGAAGTCAGAATTCTTCAGGCCCACTTGCCTTGTGGTTGCTTCCGGCCGGCGAAATAGCGCTCGGTCGCTTCGATCAGCTTCTGCTGTTCGCCGTTGATGCTGCCATCCAGCGCAGCCACCTTCCGCATCATCGCCAGGAGCGAGGCGACGGCGTCAGGCTCGAACCGGTCCGCGCTGCGCGCCAGAACCTTGTCGAGATGATCGACCAGATAGATCTCGTCGCGGATCAAGTGCGAGCTGGCGAGCAGCAGGTCGCTCGCTTCATCGCGCGAGATCGAGAATTCGCTCTGAAACATGGCCAGCAGCTCGCGCTTCTGGTCGGACGTGATCGCACCGTCGGCCTTGGCGACGCCGAGCAGCAGCACCGCCGCGACGTCGATCGGCCGCTCCAGCTTGTAGATCGGACGTGCGCCGTAGCTGCGGCTCCATTGCCAGCGCCGGTACGCCAGAAACGGATTCAGCGAGCTGAATTGAAAGCCGGAGCGTTGCAAGGCGTTCAGCGCCCAGAGCAGCCCGGCGATGGCCGTGATCGCGGCTATCAGCATGGGTGACCTCCTTTCGGGCGGGAGGGTAGCACTGTAGGCGGCAGTGAGGCGGTCGCGGCTCGCAACTTTGTGAACCGCGCACGTTCAGCCGGAAACCGGCACCTCGCGCCACTGCCGCAGCACCGGGAAGTACAGCGCCGCCCGGACGGTTTCATCGGGCCGATACGCCCGCATCAGCCGCGCGTAGCGCTCCAGCTGCGGCCGATAGCGCACGACCTCCTCGTCGAGGAACGCCTCCAGCCCGCCGCCCTCGTGCGTGCTGGTCTTGAAATCTACGATCCAGCGCTGCCCTGACTCGTCGAGGAAGGTCCGGTCGATCACGCCTTCGAGGATCTGGCCCTCGACGACGCCGCTGATCGCCAGCTCGGACGCCGCGTCACGGATGCGCCCGTCGATGCCGAGCAGCCAACGACCCCGCTCGTCGGAGAGCGTGCGTTCCATCGCCGACATGACCCGCTCGCACGCAGCCTCGCAGCGATCCGGGGGCACGCCGAGCTCCGCCAGCTCGGCCAGCAAGCGCGGCTTCGCCGAACCCAGTGCCGGCGGCGACGCTTGCACGCCGGGCCGGCACAAGCGATCGAGCTCGCGGTGCACGAGCGTGCCGACGTGACGGCTCACTTGCGATACCCAATCGAACACCGGCCGCTCGTCTTCGATGTCGACGACTTCGGCAGCGGAGCCCGGCGTCACGAGTTGTGTACGCGGCGGTCGCCATTCGAGCGGCAGCCTTCGCAGCTTCTGCGGAGGTGCAGGTTTGTAGCCTGCGGGTACTTGTGCAGACGGCTCGGTGTCCCAGAACGTCGTTTCCAGCGCACCCCACAACATGCGCAGCATCGAGCCGCGCCGCGGCTCATCGAGGATCAAGCGACCGTCTCGTTCCTTTGCGGTGGCATTGCCCAGGAGGTGCAGCTCGAACTTCGCGCGTGTGACGGCGACGTACAGCAACCGTGCGCGCTCGCGCGAAACGCGCCGGCGTTCGAGGATCTCGATCCAGCGATAAATCGGGTCGGGGTCGCCGCCATCGGGTTTCACCGGCGCCAGTACCATGCCTCCCTGCGGTCCGGCGACGCGGGCCCAGCGCAGCAGCTCACGGTTGTAGTTGGGCAGATAGCGCTGCAAGCCGGGCACGATGACGGTGTCGAACTCGAGACCCTTCGCGGCGTGGATCGTCATCACCTCGACGCGCGCTGACCCGGCAAAGCGCGCGGTCGCGAACAGGCGGAACAACTGTTCTTCGAGCCGTGCCACGTCGTCGAGATCCGCGGCGACCTCGATCTGCTCCAGGCGCGCGAGATACGCCTCCGCGTCGTCGAGATCGTCGACACGCGTCAGCGTCGCCGGCCCGCCGAGCGCATTCCAGGTGCGCTCGACCCAGATGCGCAACGGCCATCGGCCGCGCTCGGCCAGCGCGGCACCGAGGATCTGCCAGGTGCGCGCCAATCGCACACGACCATCGTCCGACAATCGTCCTTCAGCGAACAGGTCATCATGAGTCGAGCTGAGGGCTCGCGGGATCGCTTCCTCGAGGGTGCTGGTCGAAAGCCCGGCGAGCGAATGCAGGTCCGCCAACGTCAGACCGCACCACGGTGCACGCAGGACGGCCAGCCACGCAGTTCGATCCGCGATGTGCACGAGCGCGCGGGTCAGGGCCATGAGGTCCTGCACGACCGGCCGATCGCGCAACTGCTCGATCTCGATGGCTTGAAAGTCGACGCCGGCTGTCGCGAGCTCGCGCGCGATCGCATCCACATGCGTGCGTGCCGCGACCAGAATCGCAATGCGCCCGTCCGCGGATTTCTCCAGCGTCTCGCGCACGATCGAGACGACGCGCGCTGCTTCGATGTCTTCGTCCGCATTGACGAATCTGTGAATCTGCACGCCACCGCCGTCGCTCTCAGCGACCGTCGCCGTGCTCGGGCTGTACTGAACTGCGCCCTGCTCCGCATCGTTGCGTGCGGCGAGCACGGCGGGGAACGACTGATTGATCCACTCGACGATGGCGGGAATCGAGCGGAAATTCGCTTCCAGCCGCAGCGGCTCCAGGCGCAGGTTGCGCAGCCCGTGCTGCTGCAGGTCGATGAACAGGCCGACCTCGGCCTGGCGGAAGCGATAGATCGACTGCATCGGATCGCCGACGCAGAACAACGTGCGGCCGTCGCCATCGGCCCAGCCGCCCGTCAGGCGCTCCAGCAGATCGAGCTGACTGAACGACGTGTCCTGGAATTCGTCGACGAGAATGTGCTGCAAGCGATAGTCGAATGCGAGCGCCAGGTCGGTTGGTTCATCGGCAGTGCCGAGCGCACGCAGCGCGCGCAGAGCGATCTCGACATAGTCGGCCTTGCCCTGCATCTGAAACACCACTTGCAGCTCGGCAGCGGCTGCGGGAAGCAGTTCGAGCAACGCTTCCAGCACCCGCCACTGCTCGTCGCTGTAGGTCGGGTCGGGAAGCGTTCGCAGCGTCGCAAGATCTTCCAGCAGACGCTGATCGCTGCCGAGCACGCGCAGCAGGTCGAGCATGCGGGCCTTGAGGTCGCGATTAGTCGTGGGGAAGCCTTGCCGCGCGCTCACGGTTTCGTACAGCTCGTCCTTGTTGCGGTCCTTCTTGAACAGCATCGAAGCGATCTCGCGCCAGACAGGCAATGCGCTGCTCACTGGCAGGAGCGGTGATTGATGCTGTGCGCAGACCTCCAGCACCGCGCGCATCGCGGGCGATATCCGATCCTCATTCAGCAGATTGCGAGCGGAGTAGCGCCGCAGTTGCAACAGCACTTCGCAGCGGTCCTTGCCGAGCGTTTCACACAGAAGTTCCAGGTGATTCTCGACCAGGCGCGTCAACGTCGCTTGCAACGCCGCGCGCAAGTCCGTGCTGGCGCGCGCATGCATGACGATATGCAGCCACTGATCGCGCTTTGCGAGCAGATCGTTGAGCAACTGGATCAGCCGCTCGACGCGATTGCCGAGGTGCATCACCAGCACTTCGAGATGACGCGACACCTCGGAGCCGTCGCCGAGACGTTCGAGCAGCCGGCGACCGGCGAGCTCGTACAACGGCGCCATGTCCGTCGTCGGTTCGAGCGCCGAGCCGGTCCCGGCGATGACAGGCAAGCGGCGAGCGAGCGACGCGTTGAGCGCATCGATCGTCTGGATACGCAAGCGCGCCGGATGCTGCATCAGCTGCCAGCCGCGCTCCGCGTCGACGGCCCGCACTGCACGCGCGAGCTCCCACGTCGAACGCTTGTGCGCCGACTCGGGCGGCGGAGCATCAGCGCTCTGCAGCGACTGCAGAATGCGAGCCCGCATCTCAGCCGCGGCCTTGCGTGTAAACGTGATCGCCAGAATCTGCTCTGGCGATTCGACAGTAGCGAGCAGGCGCAGATAGCGCTGTGTCAGCAGTTCGGTCTTGCCCGACCCTGCCGGTGCCTGGACGATGAACGAGCGCCGTGGATCGAGCGCCGCGCTGCGTGCTGCCGCGTCGCTAATCATCGGGCGTGAACTCCGGCTCGGGCTCGCTCAGCGCAAGATCGTTGATGCGGCAGAACGTGCTGAGATGACACGTCGTGCACTCGAACGGCAGCGGATCCACGCTCGCTTCGCCAGCGACATAACGCTCGGCGAGGCGCGTCAGCGAGAAGCGCCAGTAGTGCATGAGCGCCTGCCAGTCGCTGGGATCGCCGAGGTCGATGCGCACGCCGCTCGGGTAAGCCCACACCCCCGCTTCGACGTTGCTGCCGTCGCTCCAGCCGCGGTACTCGACGGCACCCGGCGTGAGCACGACATATGCAAGTGCGCGCAAACGGTCGGCATGCGCGAGCCCGTACAACGGCAGCTGCGGATTGCGCGGACGGCCTGGCAACACGTCGAGCCAACCGCGTGGACGGTGCATGCCGCCGACTTTGTAGTCGATCAGCACTTCGCCCCCGGATGCCAGCTCGTCGATACGATCCGGCCGCAGCGTGATCGACAGCCCGCCGATCGAGTAGCGCTCCGAGGCTTCCGCGAGACGCACCGAGAACGGCGGACGCAGCTTCTCCAGCGCGAGCAACCGCAGGACCTGCCGCACGGCGCTTTCGATTTCGAGAGCCGCAAGCCGATGTCGATAGCGCACATCGCCGGGCAGCGCCTGCGCGGCGTGCCGTTGAGCGCTGTCCCGAACCTGGCGCTCCAGCGCGCGATCCTCGATCGCGAGCAATTGTTCCTGCGTGCGAAAGGTCGCCCAGAGCTCAGCCAGCACTCGATGCAGCAGCGCTCCGCGATCGACGGGCTCGATGCCAAGGCTCACGCGCGGCATCGGTTCGGCACGCAGCCGGATCTCGGCCTGCGCTCTGAATGGGCAGCGCGATTGCAATTCCACCGTGCGCGCGCCACCGCGCGCTTCGCTCAGCGCCAACGCCGGCGCACGATCGTCTCGCATCGTGTGCAAGGTTGGACGCTGGTCGAACAGCACATGACGCAATGAACCCGCAGGCCCAGGCTGCAAAACGCGTTCCTCGGCGCTCACGAATCGATCGAGCAACGGACTGCGCGAGAGCTGTACGTTCTCGTCTCGCTGCGGCCAGCTCAGCACGACGGTAGGCGCGCTGCTCGTCCAGCGCTGTAACTGGGTCGTCGCCTGCTGCAGCACGCCGCTCGCCGTCGCTTCCGGAATGCCAGCGAGGCGTTGCAGCTCGAGCGGAATCAGAGCATCTGGATTGACTGGCGCCGGGATGTGATCGGCGTCGAGGCCCGTGACCCACAGCGCATCGAAGTACATGCCGGCGCTGGTGGCGCTGTCGATCACAGTGACCGCAGCGCCCGCCGTTTCAGGCTCGAATTGCGTGTCGCTCAACAGGTCGCGCAGGCAGGCGAGCGCCTCCTGCAGATTCATGCGCCCCGTCACCGCATCGAGCGCGCCGAACTCCGCGAGCACGCCGTGAAATTTTTCGAGCGTCTGGTGCTCGACGCTGCTCAAGGTGCGATCGCCCGGCCATCCGGCTGCCTGCCAGAGAGCGTGAAAGTTCTCGGCCCAACCGCTCGCTGCAACACCGCCGAGACCCCGTACGACAGTGTTCACGTCGCGCGCCGCGACTTGCAGCTTCGAGCAATCGGTCAGTGCGGCCCAGCGCTCGATCTCGAACCAGTTCCAGCGATCGCGCTGCTCGTCGCGCAAGCGGCGATCCGCCAGCGCACGTTGCGCTCGCTCGCTGTGACCACCGACGATGAATGGCGAGCGCAGCAGTCGTCCCGCATCGGTGCTCGTGCACTCACGCGCCGCGAGCTGCAGGACGAGCAGCGCTGCGTCGACCATCGGATACTCCGACATCGGCGCGGGGGCAGCGACGACAACGGGAATCGGCAGCGTGCCGCTCAACGTCTGCCGCGCAGCGGGAACGAAGACGTCCTCGAAGACACGGCGCACTTCCTCGCGTCGGTTCGGCAGATCCGACAGGATCACCCCGACATTGCCGGCCCCTGCCTGGACTTGATCGCGCGCCCACTGCGCGGCCAGGTCGAGCTCGGCGGTCGCGTCTTCGGCGGCAACGACGGAGATCGTGGCGGATGTGCGCTCCGCCGGCACGATATCGACGACCCGTTCCTGCGCACGCCACCTTTCGATCAGCCTCGTCATCGCCGGCGGCATGGCATCGAATCCCGCCAGCGCGATGCGCTCCGCTGGCGCCAGCTCCGACTCCCACGCCCAGTGTGCGAGACGTGCTTCGTCGAGCGCATCGAGTGCGGCGCAACGCTTCTCGAATTCACGGCACCATGCATGCAGCGCCTCGGCCTCGGGTGCGTCGAATGCCGTCAAGCGATCGAGCGGGATCGAGTAGTCGTGCAGACGTCGCCAACTCCGCGCGGCCAGACGCGCTGCGTTCGAAGGATTGAGCAGATCACGCGCAGTGCGGCTGCTCGCGACGATGTCGTCCCAAAGAATTCGCGCTTGTGTCGGCGTCAGCACGCGCGAGCGCGTCGTGCGCGGCGACCCGGAGGCACGCGCGTCCACGTGCAACTGACGCAGCCACGCGCTCCACGGCAGCACGTGAGGTGTGCGCCAGGCGCTGAGTCCTTGCTGCTGCGAGTGACGCGCGTAGCCGAGCCGGATGGCGTGCGCCAGCCGCCGACTGGCCGTCAGGACAGCGACGTCGCGTTCGAGAAGAGCGTAGAGATGCACTCTACTTGGTGATGATCCGCAGCTCGGGGGCGGGACGCGAGACCGGCTCGGCGCCGGCCGCGTAGCTGTCCAGCAGCTCCTCCATGCGGCGGAACACATCGGCCAACACTTCCGGCCGCGGCAGATTCGTGATCCGGAAATGCGTCTTGTAAGAAGTGTTGAAGCTGGTGCCCGGCGCCAGCAGCACGTGCTTGTGCTCGAGCATATCCATCGCGAACTGTTGATCGTCGAAGTCCGGCAGCACGCCGTCCTTCACGCCGACGAAGCCGTAGATCGCACCGCGCGGCGCATGCACTTGCAGGTACTTGCTGGCGGCGACGCCGTCGAGAATCGCCTGGCGCGACTGGAACAGTCGCCCGCCGGGCCGCGTGAGCTCGTAGATGCTCTGGTAGCCGCCGAGCGCCGTCTGCACTGCCCACTGTCCCGGCACGTTGCTGCACAGACGCAGCGAGGACAGCTTGTCGAGCGCGTTCAGATAATCGCCCGCGTGGTCGATCTCGCCCGAGAACACTGCCCAGCCGACGCGATAACCGCAGGCGCGATAGACCTTCGACAAGCCGGCGAGCGTTGCGCACAGCGTACCGTTCACCAGTGTCGCCATCGGCACGAATTCGGCGTCGCCGTACAGGAGCTGGTCGTAGATCTCGTCGCTGAACACGACCAGATGATGCTTTTCGGCGAGCTGCGCGATCGCTGTCAGCGTGGCACGCGAATACACGGCGCCGGTCGGGTTGTTTGGATTGATCACCACGATGGCGCGCGTGCGGCTGGTGATGAGCGCTTCGATGTCGCGTACATCGGGCTCGAAGCCGTTTTCCGGACGGCACGGGTAGTGAACGGCGCGGCCGTGATTCAACGTCACGGCGGCGGTCCACAGCGGATAGTCGGGGCTCGGCACGAGCACTTCGTCGTCGGTCGACAGCAGCGCGCGCAACACCAGGTCGATGAGCTCGCTGACGCCGTTGCCCATGAACACTTCGTCGGCGCTCACGCCCCGCACGCCGCGGCTCTGCTGCTGCATCACGACGGCTTCCCGCGCCGGGAACACGCCCTTCTGGTGGCAATAGGCTTCGCTCGACTTCAGGTTCTCGATCATCGCCAGCCGCATCGTCTCCGGCGTGCGGAAGCCGAACAGGCCGGGATTGCCGATGTTGAGCGGGATGATCTCGTAGCCGCGTCGCTCCATCTCGTGCGCGCGCCGCGCCAGGCCGCCGCGGATTTCATAGCGGACATTGGTGAGGCTGGAGCTGGGGCGGATGGTGCGCATACTAAGAAAATCTCTCGCAAAGATCGCAAAGTCCGCAAAGAAGAACCAGAGATTCGAATTTCAGATCTACAGATTCATAAATCTGAATTCTGACCCTTGGCGATCTTCGCGTCTTGGCGAGAGTCTATCTGGTCTCCTTTTCAGTGTTCCATCAATAGCGAGCCGAACCCCTCGATCCGGTCCTCGACGCCGCTGCTGCGCAGCGCATGCCAGTACGTGCAGGTATTCACCGCAAGCACCGGCTTGCCGAGCCAGCGCTCGGCCTCCGCCGCCACTGCGGCGAAGGCCAGGTTCGTGCCGACCTGGAGGATCAGCTCGACGCTGGAGTCGTCGACTTCGCGCACCGCGCGCCGCAGCCGCTCGGGAGATTCGTGCGCCATCAACAATGGACTGTTGCACTTCAGGCCGAGCAGATTGACGACCTCGAAGCCGCTGTCGCTGAACGCGCGGCGCACCTGAGCGTCGCCCGACGGCATATATGGAGTGATCAGGCTGATGCGGCGGATGCCGCCGTAGCGCTGGATCGCGGCCAGGCAGGCCTGCGCCCCGAGGACCACCTTTACGCCGGCGCGCGATTCGAGGTGAGCGTGCAGCGCCGCGGCGTCCATGACGCCTTCCCAGAACGTCTCGGCCGACATCCCGAGGATCACGGCACCGGGCGAGCACGCCAGGACCGTCGCCAGTGCGCCTTCGATCGAGGCCCGCACCTGGGTCATCATCGAGGCGAACTCCGTCTCGGTGCCGACCGGCGTGTCCGGGATGAAGACGCGCGCCATCTGGTTCGTGACACCGGACGGCCGCATGGCGTCGAACTCCGGCTGCACCACAGTGTTGGTCGCAGGCGCCAGGACGCCGAACTTGAAGCGGGGAGCGAGTGCGTCGGGCATAGGGGCGCTAGTGTAACGTCGGCTCGCCGGCCCGGGACCCGAGGATCACCCAGGGATTCCGTACACTGGAACCTGCGTCACGCCTTGCCGGCGCGGTTTGACTCCAGCGCGGACTTTCCCTTACCGTGGCGCGCCGCCGTGCGGCGGCATTCCATTTCCATACGTCCCTTACGGAGCCGGGTGTGAGCAAGATTCTGGTGGGCCTGAAGCGCGTCGTGGACTACAACGTCCGCGTCCGCGTCAAGCCGGACGGCACGGGTGTCGTGACCGACGGCGTCAAGATGAGCATCAACCCCTTCGACGAGATCGCGCTCGAAGAGGCGCTGCGCATCAAGGAGAAAGGCGGCGCCAGCGAAGTGATCGTGGTCAGCATCGGCCCCGGCGATACCCAGCAGCAGCTGCGCACGGGTCTCGCCATGGGCGCCGACCGGGCCATCCTGGTCCAGACGGATGCCCAGGTCGAGCCGCTCGCCGCAGCGCGCATCTTCCTCAAGCTCGTTGAGAAGGAATCGCCGCAGCTCGTGCTGCTCGGCAAACAGGGCATCGACGACGATAACAACCAGACCGGCCAGATGCTCGCGGCGCTGTGGAATCGCCCGCAGGCGACGTTCGCCTCAAAGGTCGAGCTCGATGGTGCGAAAGCGCGTGTGACGCGCGAAGTCGACGCGGGCCTGGAGACGATCGAGGTCGACCTGCCGGCGGTGATCACCAGCGATCTGCGCTTGAACGAGCCGCGCTACGTGAAGCTGCCCGACATCATGAAAGCGAAGAAGAAACAGCTCGACACCATCGCCGTCGCCGATCTCGGCGTCGACGCGGGCTCGCAGTTCAAGACGCTCAACTACGCTGCGCCGGCGGCGCGGCAGAAAGGCGTGATGGTGAAAGATGTCGCCGAGCTGGTCGCGGCGCTCAAGCAGAAGGGTTTGCTGTAATGGCCAAGATTCTCGTCGTTGCCGAGCATGCGAACGGCAAGCTCAATCCCGCCACCGCCAAGTGCGTGGCCTGCGCGAGCCAGATCCAGGGCGCGCAGATCGATGTCGCAGTGCTCGCCGCTGATGCCGGCGCGGTCGCGACGCAGGCGGCCGCGATCCAGGGCGTCAAGCGCGTGTTGAAGATCGAGAACGCTGCGAACAAGGAGCCGCTTGCTGCCGTGCTCGCACCGCAGGTCGCCGCGGCTGCAGCCGATCACACGCACGTGTTTGGCCCGTCGACGACCTTCGGCAAGGACTTGATGCCGCGCGTCGCCGCGCTGCTCGGTGTCGGTCAGCTGAGCGACATCATGGCGGTAGAGTCCGCGTACAAGTTCCGCCGCCCTGTCTACGCAGGCAATGCTGTCATCACGGTGGAGGCGTCGCCGGACAAGAAGCTCGTCGCAACAGTGCGCACGGCATCGTTCCAGCCAGCTGGATCCGGTGGCAGCGGCAGCGTCGAGTCAGCGAATGTCAGCGCACAGCTGCCGACGCATACACGCTTCGTCTCGCGCTCGGCCGCAGCGACCGGTCGCCCGGACCTGCAGACCGCATCGCGCGTCGTTTCAGGCGGACGCGCGCTCGGCAGTGCCGATAGTTTCAAGATCATCTACAGCCTGGCGGACAAGCTGCGCGCGGCAGTTGGCGCGTCGCGTGCCGCGGTCGATGCGGGCTACGCAGCGAACGATCTGCAGGTAGGTCAGACGGGCAAGATCATCGCGCCCGAGCTGTACGTCGCGATCGGCATTTCGGGCGCGATCCAGCATCTGACGGGGATCAAGGATGCGCGCACGATCGTCGCGATCAACAAGGACAGCGAGGCGCCGATTTTCGAAGTCGCCGACATCGGATTGGTCGGCGATCTATTCCAGGTGTTGCCGGAGCTGGAAAAGGCGCTGTCGGGCTAGAGCTGCGTCAGCGCGTGCTCCGCGCTCGACACGTTGAACTCGCCCTTCTGCTCGACGTTGACCTGCTTCACGACACCGTTGTCGATCACCAGCGAGAAGCGCTGGCCGCGCATGCCCATGCCATAGCCGGTTGCGTCGAGCTCGAGGCCGAGTGCCTTGGTGTACTCGCCGTTGCCGTCGGCCAGCATGTCGACCTTCCCATCCGTGTTCTGCGCCTTACCCCAGGCCTTCATCACGAACGCATCGTTCACCGACAGGCAGGCGATCGTCGCCACGCCCTTCTTCTTGATGTCGGCAGCCTTCTCGACGAAGCCCGGCAGGTGCTTGGCATCGCAGGTGGGCGTGAACGCGCCCGGCACCGAGAACAGCACGACCTTCTTCCCCTTGAAGTAGTCGTCGGCACTGACCTTCTGCGGCCCATCCGCCGTGGCGAGCGTGAGCGATCCGGACGGCATCTTGTCTCCGACTTTAATGGGCATGGCGAAGTCCTCTGAAATAAGTGCAAATGAAGCGCGCCCCAGGCCGGGGCGCGGCGAAATTCTAACGCACTTACAGGAGTCGCAGGGCTCCGCGGGCGCCGAGGATGTGCGAGCGCATGAGCGCGGCGCTCCAGTCGCCGTCGCGCGCTTCCAGCGCACGCACGATTTCCAGGTGATGCGAGGCGCTGCGGATCAGGTCCTCGTCCTGGTAGGTCATGAAGGTCTTCATCATCACCGGCGATTCGATCAGCGACGACAGGGCACCCATCAGGCGCGCGCTGCCGGCGAACTCGTGGATGCGTCGGTGAAAATGGCTGTTGAGATCGCCGACACGCTCGAGGTAACCCTCGGTCTTGCTCAGCGTCTCGTGATACTGGTCCTCGGCAAGCTGGCGCAGCTCGGCGACGCCTTCGGCCGTCATGCGGCGCGCGGCACGCTCTGCGCCGTAGGACTCCAGCATCGCACGCAACTCGAATACGTCGTCGCGCTCCTCTGCCGTCCACTCGGCGACGATCGCCCCCTGATGCGGAATGAACTCGAGCAATCCTTCAGCGTGAAGTTTGCGCAGGGCTTCCCGGACCGGAGTGCGGCTGACACCCGCCACCGCGGCGACTTCCTGCTCCGTGATGCGGCATGCGGCTGGATACACTCCGCGCACGATTCGCTCGCGGACGGTCTGGTAAGCCTTGTCCACTGCTTTGGCCATGGTTTTCCCTTCTAATATTTTGTGAGGGCCGTGGCGGCCCAATGCCGGGCAGTGTATACGCGCGGGGATCATGGATGACAGCCGTACGACGACCCGCAACACTCGTTACGGGTCGCCGCCGTCATCGCCCGAAGCCTCCCTGCGGCTCGCGCGCGATCAAAGCGCTATGTCAGCTATGCCTTCTAAGCAGCTGATCTTTTGGGAAATCCACCAGCCTTGGAAACCATGCTCGGGACCGGCTTGCCCCGCTGCTCCTGGAGCCAGCGGGCGGTTTCGATCAGCCGGCCGAGGTCGATGCCTGTCTCGAATCCGCTACGCGACAACATGTACAACAGGTCCTCGGTCGCCACGTTGCCAGTCGCGTTCGGGGCGAACGGGCAGCCGCCGATGCCACCGACGCTCGAATCCAATGTATGCACGCCGGCCATTACTGCTGCGTACGCGTTGGCCACTGCGGTGTTGCGAGTGTTGTGGAAGTGGCAGCGCAGCGGCACGCCGTTCAGGGCTGGCAGCAGCTGTTCAACGAGCGCGGCGACCTGCGTCGGCACCGCCACGCCGATGGTGTCAGCGATGGCAACTTCGACCGGCTTCGACGCCGCGAGCCGTCGTGCGATTTCGATGACGCGCGAGGCCGGAACTTCACCCTCGAACGGACAGCCGAACGACACCGAGATCGTGACCTGAGCGCGGATGCCCGCCTCCCGAGCCAGCGGTGCAATCTCTTCCCACGCTGCGATCGTGTCCTCGATCGACGCGCCCTGATTGCTCTTGGCGAAGCTGTCGGTCGCCGCGGTCACCATGCCGATCTCGGTGCAGCCTGCGGCGAGCGCGCGGTCGAAGCCGCGGCGATTCAGCACGAGGCCGACGTACTGCACGTCCGAGCGCTTCGGCAGGCCTGCCATCACCGCCTCGGCATCCGCCATCTGCGGCACGCGCTTGGGATTGACGAAGCTTGCGACTTCGACGCGGCGCACGCCGGCGTCGACGAGCCGGCGGATCAGCTCGAGCTTGAGCGGTGTGGCGAGCACGTCGGGCTCGCTTTGCAAGCCGTCGCGTGGACCGACTTCGACGATTTCGATTCGCCGGGGCATGGTCACATCCTACACCTCGCAATCCGTCACGGCGCCCCGCGAGGCGCTGCTCACGACGCGTGCATACTTTGCAAGCACGCCTTTGCGCGCGTACGGCTCCGGTGCACGCCACTCGCTGCGACGCTGTGCGAGCGTCTCCGCCGCGACATCGAGCCGCATTTCGCGCGTTTGCGCATCGATCGTGATCGCATCGCCGTCGCGCACCAGTGCGATCGGACCGCCAACCGCGGCTTCAGGGGCAATGTGTCCCACGACAAAGCCGCGGCTGCCGCCGGAGAAACGTCCGTCGGTAATCAACGCAACCTGGTCGGCGAGGCCGCGACCCGCGATTGCGCTCGTCGGACTCAGCATCTCGCGCATGCCCGGGCCGCCCTTCGGCCCCTCGTAGCGAATCACCACGACGTCACCGGCAGCGACCTTGCCGTCGAGAATCGCCTGCACGGAAGCTTCTTCGCCCTCGAACACACGCGCGCGGCCGGTGAACGACAGCCCTTCCTTGCCGGTGATCTTCGCGACTGCGCCTTCCGGCGCGAGATTGCCGTACAGCACGACGAGATGACTGTCGGGCTTGATGGGATTCGAGAACGCGCGAACGATGTCCTGGCTCTTCGGGTACGGCTTCACGCCTTTGAGATTCTGCGCGAGCGTTTTGCCGGTGACCGTCAGGCAGTCGCCGTGCAGCAGTTTCTGATCGAGCAGCACCTTCATCAGCGGCTGAATGCCGCCGATGCGGATGAGCTCGGACATCATGTATTTGCCGCTGGGCCTGAGATCGGCGAGCACCGGCACGCGCGACCCGATGCGCGTGAAGTCGTCGAGCTCGAGCGGAACGTTCGCTGCGTGCGCCATCGCCAGCAGATGCAGGACTGCGTTGGTCGAACCGCTCAGGGCGATGACGACGGCGATCGCATTCTCGAACGCTTCACGCGTCAGGATCTGCGACGGAGTGATGCCCGCTTTCACCAGCCGCACGACCGCCCTGCCCGCGTCTTCGCAGTCCTTGATCTTGTGCCGCGAGACCGCCTCCTGCGCGGAGCTGTTCGGCAGGCTCATGCCGAGCGCTTCGATCGCGGAAGCCATGGTGTTCGCCGTGTACATTCCGGCGCAGCTGCCGGGACCCGGGATCGCCGTGCGCTCGATCTCGCTCATCTCGCGTGCCGAGATCGCGCCCTTGGCAAACGCACCGCGCGCTTCGAACACCGAGATGATGTCGCGCCGTTTTGCGCCCGGGCGGATCGTGCCGCCATACACGAACACCGAAGGCCGGTTGAGCCGCGCAAGGGCCATGAGGCAGCCAGGCATGTTCTTGTCGCAGCCCCCGATCGCCACGACCCCATCGAAGCCCTGCGCACCCGAGACTGTCTCGATCGAATCCGCGATGACTTCGCGCGACACCAGCGAGTACCGCATGCCCGGTGCGCCGTTGGAGATACCGTCGGAGACAGTGATCGTGCCGAAGGTCGTGCTTTTACCGCCCGCCTTGTCGACCGCGGCCGCCGCGGCGCGTGCCAGCCGATCGATGTGCATGTTGCACGGAGTGAGGTTGCTCCACGTCGAGACGACGCCGATCGCCGGCTTCTTGAAATCCGCGTCCTTGTAACCGACGGCGCGAAGCATCGCGCGGCTCGGCGCTTGTTTCAGACCGTCGACGACTTCACTGGAATACTTGCGGGGATTGATCTTGCCCGCGTCGCTCTTCTTCGGCATTCCGCACCATCCGCTATCTGTCTGTTATCCGCTTCTTCTTATTATTCTCATGCAATCCGGCGATGCGCATCGCCAGTTCCAGCGCCTGCTCATAGTTCAGCCGCGGATCGACCTGCGACTTGTAGGCGCGAGCGAGATCCGCATCGGTGAGGCCGCGGGCGCCGCCCGTGCATTCGGTGACGTCCTCGCCCGTCAGCTCGAAATGCACGCCGCCGAGCCATGACCCGAGCTCGCGATGAATACGGAATGCAGCTTCGACCTCGGCGACGATGTTTTCGAAGCGACGCGTCTTCAATCCGGAGCTCGAGGTCTCTGTATTGCCATGCATTGGATCGCAGATCCACAGGACCGGACTGCCCGTGGCACGCACTGCCTGAATCAGCGGCGCGAGGCGCTTGTCGATGTCCTTGATGCCCATGCGATGGATCAGCACCACCCGACCCGGCTCGTTGCGCGGGTTGAGCGTCGCGATCAGCCCCTGCACCCACTCCGCGCTCATCGACGGCCCGACCTTGATTCCGACCGGATTGGAAATGCCGCGGAAGAATTCGACGTGCGCGCCGTCCAGTGCCGCTGTCCGCATGCCGATCCACGGCATGTGCGTCGACAGGTTGTACCAGCGCTGCTGGCGCTCGATGAAGCGCGTCTGCGCCTGCTCGTATGGCAGGTGCAGGCCTTCGTGGCTCGTGTAGAAAGCGACACGATTGGCTTCGTGGATCGGCGCGCGACTGGTCGCCTCGAAGAAATCGAGCGAGTCGGAGATCGACTGCACGATGCGCTCGTACGCGTCCTTGAGCGGCGAGTGCCGCACGAAGTCGAGATCCCAGTACTCCGGGTGATGCAGGTCGGCGAAGCCGCCATCGATCAGCGCACGCACGAAGTTCAGCGTCAGCGCGGCGCGCTCGTAGCCGCGCAACAGCAGCTCCGGATCCGGATCGCGCTCCTGCGGCGTGAAGCCGGGGCGATTGATGTTGTCGCCGCGATAGCTCGGCAGCGTCTGGCCATCGCGCGTTTCGGTGTCCGCCGAGCGCGGTTTGGCGTACTGCCCGGCCATGCGGCCGATGCGCACGACCGGCTTGCGCAGGCCGTAGACGAGCACCAGGCTCATCTGCAGCAGGATCTTCAGCTTCTTCGCGATCTTGTCGGACTCGCAGTCCTCGAAGGTTTCCGCGCAGTCACCGCCCTGGAGGATGAAGCGCTCGCCGCGCTGGGCAGCGGCGATGTGGTCGCGCAGCGCCTCAATTTCCCAGGAAACGACCAACGGCGGCAGGCGCGCCAGCGAGGCAACCGTGCGCTGGAGGGCCGCTGTATCGGCATAGGCCGCCTGCTGCTGTGCCGGCTTGCTCTGCCAGCTGGCTGGGTGCCATTGGATGAGATCGGGGTTGCGGGTCATGGATGGAGCGTAGCATCCGGCGGGACTTGCTAGAATGCCGCCCCTTTTTTGGAGGTCCCGCATGCCCAAGGTTCTCATTCTCGGCGCCGGCAAGATCGGAGCGCTCATCTCCGGCCTGCTCGCCGAGTCCGGCTCGTACCAAGTGCATCTCGCCGACGTGAGCGGCGAGGCGGCGAATGCGGTCGTCAATGCGCATCGCTTTCCGAATCTGCACGCCTACCAGCTCGACGCCACCGACACGGCGGCGCTCGATGCGCATCTCAAGAGCCATCCCGTCGATGCGGTGATCTCGGGCCTGCCGTACTACTGCAACATTGCCGTGGCGGAAGCGGCACGTCGCGCCGGTACCAGCTATTTCGATCTGACCGAAGACGTGGAGGTTACGCGCGCGGTGCGCAAGATCGCCGCCGGCGCCAAGCAGGCGTTCGTGCCTCAATGCGGGCTCGCGCCGGGCTTCATTTCCATTGCGGCGAACGAGCTGATCGGCCACTTCGACGAGCTGCGGACGGTGAAGCTGCGCGTCGGCGCCCTGCCCCAGCACCCGAACAACGTCCTGAAGTACTCGCTGACCTGGTCGACCGAGGGTCTGATCAACGAGTACGGCAATCCGTGCGAAGCGATCGTCGACGGGCGCCGCATCGAGGCGGCACCGCTCGAAGGCCTGGAAGAGATCGAGATCGACGGCACGCTGTACGAGGCGTTCAACACCTCGGGCGGCCTCGGCTCGCTCGCCGAGACCTATGGCGCGCGCACGCAGGTCATGGACTACAAGACCATGCGCTATCCCGGCCATTGCGAGCAGATGCGCTTGCTGATGAACGATCTCAAGCTCAATCACGATCGCGGCACGCTCAAGCGCATCCTCGAGAACGCCGTGCCGCAGACACTGCAGGACGTAGTTGTGATCTACGTCGCCGTCACCGGCAAACAGGACGGCGACCTGCGCGAAGAGAACTACGTCAACAAGGTGTATCCGCAGATGATCGCCGGGCGCCTGTGGTCGGCCATTCAGGTTACGACCGCCGCCGGAATGACTGCTGTGGTGGATCTGGTGCTGAACAGCGGCGGACGTCACGCCGGGTTCGTGCGCCAGGAAGATTTCCGTCTACAAGACGTGCTGCAGAACCGCTTCGGCAAGCACTACGCTGCCGCCAGCGGCAAGGAGATTTCGGCGCACGTCGTCGTCAGCGGTCAGGCCGGCCACCAGCGCTCGCTGCACCGCCGTTGACCGAGCGAGCAAGCGAGCGGGGAATCCCGCGGGAGAGGTTTGATATGCGTGAGATTCTTGCGTCGTTGGGTATCGCTGAAACCAACGCCGGCGCGTGGTCGCAGGACGGCGGCTGGTCGAAAGACACCACCGGCCCGCTGATCGAATCGATCAATCCGGCCACCGGCGAGCTGATCGCTCGAGTCCGCAGCGCAACCGCTGCCGATTACGAGCGTGTGATCGTCTCTGCGCGCAAGGCGTTCGAGCAGTGGCGCATGGTTCCTGCGCCGAAGCGCGGCGAGGCTGTGCGCCTGATCGGCGAAGAGCTGCGTGCGCACAAGAGCGCACTGGGCAGTCTCGTCACGCTCGAAACGGGCAAGATCAAGCCCGAAGGCGATGGCGAAGTGCAGGAGATGATCGACATCGCCGACTTCGCCGTGGGTCAGTCGCGCATGCTGTACGGCACGACGATGCACTCGGAGCGGCCGATGCATCGCATGTACGAGCAATGGCATCCGCTCGGCATCGTCGGCATCATCAGCGCCTTCAATTTTCCGGTCGCAGTGTGGTCGTGGAATGCATTCCTGGCCGCAGTGTGCGGCGATGCCTGCGTGTGGAAACCGTCGCCGAAAGCGCCGCTGTGCGCGATCGCGGTCCAGAACATCGTGAATCGCGTCTGCGAGCGCGCGGGACTGCCAGGCATTTTCCAGCTGTTCATCAGTTCGGGCACCGAGCTCGCGGAGAAGTTCGTCGACGATCGTCGGGTCGATCTCGTGTCATTCACCGGCTCCACGGCTGTCGGCCGCAAGGTCGGCGAGCGCGTCGCCGCGCGCCTGGGCAAGAGCCTGCTCGAGCTCGGCGGCAACAACGCGATCATCGTCGACGAGTTCGCGAATCTGGATCTCGCCGTGCCCGCGATCGTCTTCGGCGCGGTCGGCACTGCCGGTCAACGCTGCACGAGCACGCGCCGCGTATTCGTCCACGAGTCACGCTCGAAGGAGCTGGAACAGCGGCTGACCAAGGCCTACGCGCAGGTGAAGATCGGCAATCCGCTGGAATCGAACACCTTGATGGGGCCGCTCATCGATCCGCGCGCGGTTAGCAGCTACAGCCAGGCGATCGAGAAGGCGCGCCGTGCGGGTGGCACGGTGCTCTGCGGCGACAAGGTTCGTCCGGGCTCCGGCAACTTCGTCGAGCCGACGATCGTGCGCGCGCGCAGCGAATGGGAGATCGTGCAGACCGAAACGTTCGCACCGATCCTGTACTTGATCGAGTTCAAGACGCTGGACGAAGCGATCGCTATGCATAACGCCTCGCATCACGGCCTGTCGTCGTCGATCTTCACCGACCGACTGCAGAACGCCGAGCGGTTCCTGTCCGCAGCGGGCAGCGACTGCGGGATCGCGAACGTGAACATCGGCACCTCGGGCGCGGAAATCGGCGGCGCATTCGGCGGCGAGAAGGACACCGGCGGCGGACGCGAGTCGGGATCGGACAGCTGGAAGGCGTACATGCGCCGCCAGACGAATACGATCAACTGGAGCCTGCAGCTGCCGCTCGCTCAGGGCATCGATTTCAAAGTCGGGGCCTGAGCGCGCTCGATCTGCTCCTGGATCCTCTTCTCGGATACGGGAACAGCGGTTTTCAGGTCCTGCGCGAACAGCGAGACGCGCAGCTCCTCGATCATCCACTGCAGGCGCTGGATCTCGGCATGTTGCTCGTCGCTGTGCTGTTGCGCGCTCAGCTGTTCGAGCGCGCGCATCGCCGGACGCACGCGCGCCATGATCTCGGCATCGCGCTTCTGATTGCCTGGCGCCTTGTCGAGGCGCCGGGTGAGCGCCTTGAGATAGCGCGGCAAGTGCGGCCACAGGATCGCTGGCACACCCGATGGAAAATCCGCTGGCGCCAGCGTCTGCAGCTGCGCGCGCGCGTCCTGCTGCAATAGTTGGAACGCCGGGTTGTCGAGCGCCGCCAGCTTCTGCCGGACGTTGCGCAGCTCACGCAACGTCTCGCGTGCGTGCGCCAGCACGCGATCGACGACTTCGCCGAAGCTGCTGCGGTGACGATCGAGCAGCGCCTCGAATTGCTCAGGCGTACGCGGCAGTACCGCCTTGTCGTCGGCGAGGAAACTTTCGCTGAACGCCCGCTCGGCGAGCGATTCGGCCAGCGGCTTTTTCGTATTGAGGCCCTGGCCGAGCAGCACGATCTCGCGATCATCCGCGAATCGCTTGCGGGCGTATTTGAATTGCTCCGGCAACGCGAGCATTGCCAGGCGCAGCACGGCCGGCCGTAGCGATTCCTCTGCATCCGCGGCGCTGCCCGCCTCGGTCAGCTCGACGCCGTCGCCGTGATCGCGCAGCGTCGGATAAACGGTGAAGCGCAGGCCGCGGCGCTGAACAACGTCGTGGCTGGGCACCGCGCCGAAGTCCCAGCGACGATGCACCGAGTCCGGCCGTCCGCCCGAGCGCTCGCCCTCGACGCGTCGAATGCTGCGTTTGAGCGCGAGCAGATCGCGTCCCTCGCCTCGCACTGTGCCGTTGAGATCGACCACGCGAATGTTGAAGCGCAACGCGTCCGACACCGGCAAAGCTGCTATCTCCTCCGCGGTAAGCGGAAAACCACTGAGGCTCGTGATCCAGGTCGCGAGGGCGGCGTGGAAGTCCTTGTGGCCCGGGTCGATCTCCGCCGCCGCGCGTGCAGCGTGCTCCGGCACCGGGACGAACGCCTTGCGCACCTGCTTCGGCAAAGCGCGCAGCAATTCAGTGATCGTCTCGTTGCGCCATCCGGGGACCGGCGACGTGAAGTCGGCCGGCGAGGCGTTCGCAAGCAACGGCAGCGGTAGCGTGACGGTGATGCCGTCTCGGGCGCTACCGGGCTCGAACAGGTATTCCAAAGGCAGTTCGTTGCCGGCGAGCTGCAGCTTGTCGGGATGGCTCGAGGCTGTGATCTCCGGAACGTCGCGACGCATGAGATCGCGACGGGTCATCTGCAAGGCGCCGGCCGGATGCGGCCCACGCAACCACTTTTCCAACGCCGCGATCGAATTCACTTGCGGCGGCAGACGCTGCAGATAGAAGTCCGTCATCGTCTGCTCGTCGACCAGCACGTCCTTGCGACGCAGCTTCGCCTCGAGCTGCTCCACTTCGCGTCGCAGGTGTCGATTGTGGTCGAGGAACTTCGCGCGCAGGCGCGTGTGGCCTTCGATGAGCGCTTCACGCACGAAGATCTGTTGCGCTTGCGCAGGCGCGACGCTGCCGTAGTTCACACGCCGTCGCGATGACAGGGCGAGCCCGTAGAGCGAGGTTGATTCGAACGCCGCGACGAAGCCTCGTTCCTCGACCCAGTGAGGCTCGCTGTAGCTGCGCTTGATCAGATGCTCGGCGGCCGCCTCGATCCACTGCGGCTCGACGGCGGCGACCATGCGCGCGTACAGGCGCGTAGTCTCCGTGAGGCTCGCGGCGACGACCCACTTCGGCGGCTTGGACGCGAGCGGCGTTCCCGGTGCGACCACGAAACGCGTGCCGCGCGCGCCTTCGTACTCGCGTCGCTCGTCGAGCGCGCCGATGTTGCCGAGAAAGCCGGTGAGGATCGCCTGGTGCAGGTCGTTGTAGTCGGCCGGCAGCTGATTCGGCTTCAACTGCAGCTCCGCGACTATGTCGGCGAGCTGGCGCTGCAGCTCCTGCCATTCGCGCATGCGGATGAAGGACAGGAAATTCTCGCGACACCATTTGCGCAACTGGCTGCCGGAGAGCGCCGCGCTCTGCTCGGCGAATGCCCGCCACAGGTTCAATACGCCGAGAAAATCGGAGCGCGGATCGGCGAAAGCGGCATGCTTCTGATCGGCCTGCGGCTGCGCCTCCGCTGGACGCTCGCGCGGATCCTGCGCGGCGAGAAACGCGGCGATGATGAGCATCTCTGCCACGCATCGATGATGACTCGCCGCCAGCAACATGCGCGCCAGTCGCGGATCGAGCGGCAGTGCGGAAATCTGCCGGCCGAGGCTCGTCACGACCCGATTCTCGTCGACCGCCTTCAGCTCCTGCAGCAGCTTGTAACCATCGTTGATCTGGCGCGTGTCGGGCGGATCGACGAACGGAAAGTCCTGCGGCTCGCCAAGCTCCAGCGCCGCCATCTGCAGGATCACGCTCGCCAGGTTGGTACGCAGGACTTCCGGCGGCGTGAACGGCAGTCGTGCGACGAAGTCGTCCTCCGTGTACAGCCGGATGCAGATGCCAGGGCTTTCGCGCCCGGCCCGGCCCTTGCGCTGGTCGGCGCTCGCCTGGGAGATCGGCTCGATCGGCAGGCGCTGCACTTTGCCGCGCACGCTGTAGCGGCTGATGCGCGCCAGGCCCGAGTCGACGACGTGTCGCATGCCGGGCACGGTCAGCGAGGTCTCCGCGACGTTAGTTGCGAGCACGACGCGGCGCGTGCCGTGCTTCTCGAAAATCAGCTCCTGATCGCGCGTCGAGAGGCGCGAGTACAGCGGCAGCACTTCCGTCGCATGCATTCGCGCCTTGCCCAGTGCGTCGGAGGCTTCGCGGATCTGCTTTTCGCCGGGCAGGAAGACCAGGACGTCGCCGCGATCTTCGCGGTCCAGCTCCTGCACGGCGGCGACGATTCCTTCCGGCAGCGACAGCTCCTCGTCTTCGTCGTCGCCGACCAGCGGGCGATAGCGCACGTCGACGGGATAGCTGCGGCCCGACACTTCGATGATGGGCGCACCGCCGAAAAAGTCGGCGAAGCGCTGCGGGTCGATCGTCGCGGAGGTGATGATGACGCGCAGCTCGGGACGCTGCGGCAGCATGCGCTTCAGCACGCCGAGCAGGAAATCGATGTTGAGGCTGCGCTCGTGGGCCTCGTCGATGATGAGCGTGTCGTAGTTGCGCAGCTGCCGGTCGTGCTCCAGCTCGCGCAGCAGGATGCCGTCGGTCATCACCTTGAGCCGGGTATCCGGGCCGGTGCGGTCGGTGAAGCGGATCTGGAAGCCGACCGCCGCGCCGACTGTCGTGCCGAGCTCTGCGGCGACTCTGTTGGCAATGGCGCGGGCGGCGATGCGTCGCGGCTGCGTGTGGCCGATCAAGCCCAGCGCGCCACGACCGGCTTCGATGCAGATCTTCGGCAGCTGCGTCGTCTTGCCGGAACCGGTCGCTCCGCACACGACGATCAATTGACGTTCCTGCAGCGCCTTCGCGATCTCCTCGCGATGCGCGACGATCGGCAACGCCGCGTCGTAGTCGATCTTGAGGGGCAGAGCTCTGAGTCTCTCGACGCGCGCGACCGACTCGTCGATCGCCTTCCCCAACGTGTCAGCTGCCTTCTGAGCCTGAGCATCGGGCGTCTTGCGAGCGAACAATCGATCCAGCTCGCGCGCCAGCCGCGCCCGATCCGCAAGGCGCACCATCGCCAGCCGCTCCCGCAAGGCCAGCAGCGTCGTATTGAATGAAGTCATAGGTGCCGGGAGAAAAAACGAGGGGAAACTCAGCAGTGCAGCATTCGATTGGACACCAAGCCAAGGATACCCGGTGCCGAATGCTGCAGCGCTGAGTTTCCCCTCGTTTTTTCTCCCGGCACCTATGTGGCTGGGAAGCGGATCTCGATGCGGGCGCCGCCGAGCGGCGATTCGTCGATGTGGATCGTACCGCCATTGAGCTGCGCCAGCTCGCGCACGACCGACAAGCCGATACCCTGCCCGCTGACGCGCTCGTCGAGGCGGGCGCCGCGGTCGAGCACGCGCGTGCGCTCGTCGACGGGAATTCCTGGCCCGTCGTCTTCGACGATGAGACGCAGGCCGTCGCGGCGCGCGGTGGGATCGGTAATGCGGTCCGCCGTCATCCGCACTTTGCCCCGGCTCCACTTGAACGCATTGTCCAGCAGGTTGCCGGCGATCTCGGTCAGATCTTCGCGGTCTCCCGCGAACAGGCAGAACGGCGCGACCTCGAGCACGCAGTCGATGTTGCGCTCGACGTATACCTTCAGCAGCGCTGCACGCAGCGCTTCGAGCGCACTGCGCACGTCGACCGGCGCGGTGCCGAGTCCGGTGCCGCCTGATGCAGCCGCGCGCTTCAGCTGATACTTGACGATGTCGTCCATCCGTCCCACCTGCTCGTCGAGCTGCTTCGCGAGCGCGAGCTCGCGCCCCTGCGCGCCGCCGAGCAGGTTGCGCATGACGGCCAGCGGGGTCTTGAAGCTGTGAGCGAGATTGCCCAGCGTGTTGCGATAGCGGGCCAGCCGCTCGCGCTCACTACGCAGCAGCGTGTTGAGATTGGTGGTCACGCCGATCAGCTCGCGCGGATATTCGGTGCCGAGCTCCGTCATGCGCCCGGCCTCGATCTCCTCGATCTCGTGCTCGATTCGCCGCAACGGCGTCAGCAACCGGCGCAGCAGGAACGCCAGCGCGCCGAGCAGCAGCAACATCACCAGGCCGAACCAGCCGAACATCTGTCCGCGGAAGCGGTTGAGCTGCGCGTAGTACGGCTCGAGATCCTCGGCGACGCTGTAGACGAAAGTGCGCGTCACACCGTTATCGAATTCCCACGCGATGCTGCGGCTCAAGGCGCGCACCGGCGAGCCGTCGCCGCGATGCAGCTGACGATATTGCCGCTGGCCCGACGGCAGCTGCACGGCGAAGTCCAGACCCGTGCCGGTCAGCGAGTTCGAGCGCCAGCTCGGATAGCCGTCGCTGCGCAGAATCTCGCCGTACAGACCGGAGCCGGGATTCTTCAACCGCTCTTCGGTCTTCTCCGTCGCCGGCTGCAAGCCGCCGCTGCTGTCTTCTTCCGACGCTGAGATCAGCGCGAGCATCTGCGCTTCGAGACGGTCGTGCATCGCCTGCTCGGTGACGCGGCGGAATGCGAAGTCGAGCGCCGCGATGGTGATGCCAAAGAACACGATCAGCAGGATGCTGACCGAGGCGAGCAGTCGTGTACTGAGGGAGCGTGGCCCCATTCAGCGCGTAATTTAACGCACTGGAGGCGTCATGCTGCGCTTTCGCGTTGCAGGGCGAAGCGGTAGCCGCGGCCGCGCAGGGTCTCTATCGGCTTGATCGAATCGTCGGGGTCGAGCTTGCGGCGCAGCCGGCCGATGAAGACTTCGATGGTGTTGCTGTCGCGATCGAAGTCCTGCGCGTACAGGCGCTCGGTCAGCTCGCCCTTGGAAATGACCTCGCCCGCGCGGTGAATCAGATACTCGAGGATGCGGTACTCGAAGCTGGTGAGGTCGACGCGCCGGCCGTTGACCGTCACTTCCTGAGTGCGCGGATCGAGCGCGACCGCGCCACAACGCAGCACCGGCTGCGCCCAGCCGCCGGACCGGCGCAGCAGCGCCTGCATGCGCGCCAGCAGCTCCTCGAAGTGAAACGGCTTCGCGAGGTAGTCGTCCGCGCCGGCCTGCAACCCTTCGACCTTGTCCTGCCAGCGATCGCGCGCCGTGAGGATCAGTACGGGATACGACTTGCCCTCGGCACGCAGCTTCTTGATGAGCTCCATGCCGTTGAGCTTCGGCAGGCCGAGGTCGACGATCGCGAGATCGAGCGCGTACTCGCGAGCGCAGTACAAACCCTCCTCGCCATCCGCAGCAGCGTCGACATTGAAGCCGTGCTGCTGCAGTTGCTCGACGATGGAATCGCGCAGGGGTTTTTCGTCTTCGACGATCAGCACGCGCATAGGCTCAGTGCATTGCTCCTGATTCTGCGTCCACCCGCACCGTCCAGACCTTGCCCTCGGCGCTGAGCAGACGGATCTGATGCACCCGTTTGCCGCCGCTCTCGACCGTTTCCGCCTTCACTGCCTTGGCGCGGAAACGCCGCTGAGCCATTTCCACTGCCTGGTCCAGCGACATGCCGGCCGTCTCGATCTGCCGATCGTGTTTCTGGCGGCGGTCGATCAGCTCCTGGGCCTGGCCGGCCAACGGCGCACCCGCCGCAAGCAACGACAGGAGGGCCAATACGAGATGCCGGCCAATGCGCATGAACTGTAGTGTACGTGCGGCGGGACGCTGATTCACGCCCCGCCGCGCACTTCCGATTACGTCAATCTGTCATCTGTCACTCGGCCGGAGCGACGGCGACGCGCACCTTGATCCGCTCGCCGGGGTCGTACGGCAGGCGCGTCGTGTATTCGCGGCCATTGTATTCGTAGGTCACGCGGTACCCGTCGATCCGCTCCTCAGTCGTGTGCTCGTAGCGCACGTCGCAACGCTCCACGGTTTCTTCGCGCGTCTGCGAGCCGTAGCGGCGCGACGCATTGCTGTAACCGACGCCGGCGCCGATAGCCGCGCCTGCAACCGTCGCGAAGTCTCGGCCGTTGCCGTGGCCGATCTGGTGGCCGAGCACGCCGCCGATGATGCCGCCGAGCACCGTCTGGGCGCCGACGTTCGGATTCGGCGATTCGACATAGCGCGTGTCGTCGTAACACTCGCGCCGCGGCGTCTCGATGCGCACCTGGCGCACGATCGGTTCGACATGCGTCACCGGCGCGTAGTCATACTCGCTGGACGCTCTGTTGTAGCGGGAATTCGAGTACGGCGGCGGCGTTGCAAGTGCGACGCCCGTCACACCCAGCACACCGACCAACACCAGCAAACCACGAGCCTTACGCATCTTGTTCTCCGTTGGACCTGCCCGGCTTGTAGGCCGAGCTTGGGGGACAAGGTAGGCGCGAGGGCATGAATGAACCCTGAATTGTGGTTTTTCGACCTAACCCCCGTCGGCCAGCAGCTTTTTTCCCTCGTCCCAGAGCCGGTCCATTTCCTCGAGCGTCGCCTCGCTGGCGCTGCGGCCCTGCTCGCGCAGCCGCTGCTCGACGTAGCCGAAACGGCGCTCGAATTTGCTGTTAGCGCCACGCAACGCCACCTCCGGATCTACGCCCAGGTAGCGGCAGACGTTGACGACGCAGAACAGCACATCGCCGAGCTCATCGGTGATCTCCGCCGGGCCGGCCTGTTCGCCGAGTCCCTTGCGCAGCTCGCCGAGCTCCTCGTCGAGCTTGTCGAGCGCGCCGGCTACGTTGGGCCATTCGAAGCCGACCAGCGCAGCCCGCTTGCCGAGCTTGTTGGCGCGCATCAGCGCCGGCAGTGCAAGCGGCACGTCGGCGAGCACGCTCTTGCCGGCGCGTTCGCGCTCCTGCCGTTTTTGCTCCTCCCACGCGACTGTCTGCGCTGCCGCACTGTCGATCTGCGCGGTTCCAAAGACGTGCGGATGGCGCCGCTCCAGCTTGTCGCAGATTGCAGCGACCACGTCGTCGAACGCGAACGAGCCCTGCTCGCGCGCCATCTGCGAGTGAAACACGACCTGGAACAGCAAGTCGCCGAGCTCGTCGCGCAGCGCGGCGGAGTCGGCACGCTCGATCGCATCGGCGACTTCATACGCCTCTTCGATCGTGTACGGCGCGATCGTGGCGAAGCTCTGTTCGAGGTCCCACGGGCAGCCGCGCTGCGGATCGCGCAAGCGCGCCATGATTTGCAACAGCCGGTCGATGGCAGCCATGGTCACTCGTGCAGCAGGCGGTAAAGCGAAATCAGCATCCCGGCGGTCGCGCCCCAGATGCGATGCTCGCCATAGGGAATGTCATAGACGAGCACCTTCGTCGTGCCCAGCGTGCGCTCGCGCGACTGGTGATTGGCCGCGTCGAGAATGTGCAGCAGCGGCACCTCGAACGTCGACTCGACTTCGCTGCGGTCCAGCTCGAGCGCGAAGCCGGGCTGTACGAAGCCGACGACCGGCGTCACCCAGAAGCCCGTCAGCACCAGATGCGGCTCGAGATAGCCCGCGAATGTCACGTGCTGACGCGACAGGCCGATCTCCTCCTCCGTCTCGCGCAGCGCTGCTGCCAGCGGACCTTCATCCGCGGCTTCGATGCGTCCGCCGGGAAAGCTGACCTGCCCCGCATGATTCTTGAGGTGCGAGGCCCGTTGCGTGAGCAGCACCGACAGACCTTCTTCGCGATCGACGAGCGGCACCAGCACTGCGGCTGCAACCGGCGCGGCAGGAAAGTATTGGCGAATGGCTGCGTCCATTTCGGCAGAGAATCCGGCCGGCACTGCCGAGCTCGCATCGGCCCGCGGACGCGAGTCCTTCAGCCGCTCCTCGATCAGTCGCCGCAAGTCGTGCCGATTGCCGGCCGCTATCGTCACCTTCAACCGCCGCCGCCGTCGATCTTCGCGCCGCCGCGGGTCAGCGCCCGCGGATCGAGCAGGCGTTGCAGCTCTTCGGGTGCCATCTGTGTCTGCTCGGCGACGACGTCGCGGATCGGCCGGCCTTGCTCGTAGGCCAGCTTCGCGAGCTTCGCACCCTGCTCGTAGCCCAGGACTGAGTTCAATGCGGTGATGAGGATCGGGTTGCGTTCGAGCGCGGCATCGACGCGCGACTGATTGATCGTCATGCCGGCAATCGTGGTATCCGCGAGGGCACGCGCCGCGTTCGCGGACAGGTCGATGCTCTGCAACAGGTTGTAAGCGATCACGGGCAGCATGACGTTGAGCTGGAAGTTGCCGGACTGCCCGGCTATCGCGATGGTCGCATCGTTGCCCATCACCTGGGCGCACACCATCGTGACTGCTTCCGCAATCACCGGGTTCACCTTGCCCGGCATGATGCTGCTGCCCGGCTGCAGCGCCGGCAGCTTGACCTCCCCGATGCCGGCGAGCGGCCCGCTGTTCATCCAGCGCAGGTCGTTGGAGATCTTCATCAACGCCACCGCGAGCGTACGCAGCTGACCGGACAACTCGACTGCAGTGTCCTGCGAGGAGAGTGCCTCGAAGTAGTTTCCAGCTGGCCGCAACTCGAGACCGCACTTCACCGAGAGATAGCGCGTAGCACGCGCCGCAAAGCGCGGATGTGCGTTGACGCCCGTGCCCACCGCCGTGCCGCCGAGTGCGAGACCTTGCAGGCGGCTGCGGCACTCCATGATGCGCGCGCTCGCATGATCGACCTGCGCGTGCCAGCCGCTCATCTCCTGGCCGAACGTCAGCGGCATCGCATCCATCAAGTGCGTGCGCCCGGTCTTGACGACGTCGCCAATGTCGCCGATGCGGCGACTGATCACCGCACCGAGGTATGCGAGCGCCGGCAGCAGGTGCTGCTCGATGGCGAGCAGTGCGCTCAAGTGGATCGTGGTCGGAATCACGTCGTTCGAGCTCTGGCTCATGTTGACGTGATCGTTGGGATGCACGGCGACGCCGGCGTAACGGCTGGCGAGGTGCGCGATCACCTCGTTGGCATTCATGTTGGTGCTGGTGCCGGAGCCGGTCTGGAACACGTCGAGCGGGAAGTGCGCGTCGTGCCGCCCTTCCGACACTTCGAGCGCAGCTTTCTGGATCGCCGCTGCCCGCTTGGCGTCGAGGCCGTCGAGGTCGAGATTCGTGGTCGCTGCAGCCCACTTGATCAGGCCGAGCGCGCGGATGAAGTCGCGCGGCATGCGCAGGCCGCTGATCTGGAAATTTTCGACCGCACGCTGCGTCTGTGCGCCCCACAGCGCGTCGGCGGGCACCTGGAGCTCGCCAAGGCTGTCTCGTTCGATGCGGAAACCCTCGTTCGCCACGCGAACCTCGATGCAAGAAGCGATTGATTCTCCGGTACTATAGTACCTCGTCGGGCCGAAGCTCGACCCACCAGTCATGAACAACAACACGCTCAACGCCATCTCTCCCATCGACGGCCGCTATGCCGACAAGGCCGCCGAGCTGCGGCCGCTCTTCAGCGAACGGGGGCTGATCCGGCAGCGGGTCCGCGTCGAAGCGCTCTGGCTCAAGGCACTGGCTGCGGAGCCCGGTATCGTCGAGCTGCGCGGTCTGCCCGCTGCCGCGTTGACGGTGCTCGACGCGCTGGCTGCCGAGCTCACCGAGGCAGAAGCAGCCGAGGTCAAACGCATCGAGCGCGAGACCAATCACGACGTGAAAGCGGTCGAGTACTTCGTCAAGGCTCGCCTGGACTCGGTGCCCGCGTGGCGCTCGCGCCGCGAGTTCGTGCACTTCGCCTGCACGTCGGAGGACATCAACAACCTGAGCTATGCGTTGATGCTGCGCGATGCTCGCGACCAGGTGCTGCTGGCGCGCCTCGACACGCTCATCGGCCGGCTGCGTACGCTCGCGCACACCAATGCGGCTGTCCCGATGATGGCTCGTACGCACGGGCAGCCTGCAACGCCAACGACGCTCGGCAAGGAGATTGCGAATTTCGTGCATCGTCTCGCCGAGCAGCGCACGCGCTTCGCGGCAGTAGCGATCGCCGGCAAGATCAACGGCGCAGTGGGCAACTTCAATGCACACCTCGCCGCTTATCCGCAGGTGGACTGGCCGGCACTCGGCAGGCGCTTCGTCGAGTCTCTCGGGCTGACCTGGAATCCCTATACGACGCAGATCGAGCCGCACGACTGGATGGCCGAATACTTCGACGCGCTGGCGCGATTGAACACCGTGCTGATCGCCCTGTGCCGTGACATGTGGGGCTACATCTCGATCGGTTACTTCCGCCAGCGCGCCGTCGCGGGTGAAGTCGGCTCCTCGACGATGCCGCACAAGGTCAACCCCATCGATTTCGAGAATGCCGAAGGCAACCTCGGGCTCGCGAACGCCCTGCTGCGCTTCCTGTCCGACAAGCTTCCAGTCTCGCGCTGGCAACGCGATCTCACCGACTCGACCGTTCTTCGCAATGTGGGCGTCGCGGTCAGCCATGCGCTGATTGCCTGGCGCTCGATCGAGCGCGGCCTGGAGCGGGTCGAAGTCGACGCGCGCCGGCTCGCGGAGGACCTGGACGCCAACTGGGAGCTGCTCGCGGAACCGATTCAGACCGTCATGCGTCGATTCGGCGTGGAGAACGCGTACGAACAGCTGAAATCGCTCACCCGCGGCCAGCGGGTCGATGCCGACTCCCTGCGCCGTTTCATTTCCGGCCTGGCGATCCCCGAGGATGCCAAGCGCGCGCTTTTGGAGCTTTCCCCGCAGCGCTACACCGGCTGTGCGGAGGATTTAGCTCGAAAAGTCTGACCAAAAAAGTCTGACGAGTGTCACAAATCCTGCGCAATCAGCCGGTTATATTCCCTTCATGATCCTTCGTCCCGATCTCACTGTCGCAGCCATCGTCGAGCGCGACGGCCAATTCCTGCTCGTCGAGGAGCGGGTCGCCAACCGCATGGTGTTCAACCAGCCCGCCGGCCATGTCGAGAAGGGCGAACAGTTCGTCGATGCAGTGGTCCGCGAGACGCTCGAAGAGACGGCGTGGACCTTCCACCCGGAATCGCTCGTCGGCATCTATTTCTGGGAGCAGCCTGACCAGCCTCGCAGCTTTCTGCGCGTGGCTTTCAGCGGTCGGGTCAGCAGCCACGACCCGGCGCGCCGCCTCGATCGTGGCATCGAACGCGCCGTGTGGATGACGCGCGAGCAGATCGTGACGCGCTCGGCGCGCCTGCGCAGCCCGATGGTGCTCGGTTGCATCGACGACTATCTGGACGGCGCTCGCTATCCGCTCGACGTGATCAAGCACGTGCTCAAGGACGCGAACAGGCTGAGCACCGCCGATCTGCGCTCCCGCTCGTTCGACCATCCGGCGTTGAACCGCGTCATCTAGTCTTTCAGTCGAGTCTTCTGGTCGAAAGCGGCCAAGGCCCTTTCGACGCAGCCGTCAAAAGGCGTGACTTTTGCCGGCTGCAAGCGTCTACCATCCGCTTTCCATGTCCTCTACTCCCGTCATTGTCGGCATGTCCGGCGGCGTCGACTCGTCGGTCGCCGCGTGGCTGCTGCAGCAGCAGGGCTACGACGTGCAGGGGCTCTTCATGAGCAACTGGGACGAAGACGAGGACGGCTACTGCACGGCTGCCGAAGATTTCCAGGATGCGCGCAGCGTGTGCGAGCAGCTGCGCATTCCGCTGCACAAGGTGAGTTTCGCGGGCGAATACCGCGAGCGGGTCTTCGCTTATTTCCTCGAGGAGTATCGCGCCGGCCGCACGCCGAATCCGGACGTGCTGTGCAATCGCGAGATCAAGTTCGGCGTGTGTTTCGACTACGCGCGACGACTCGGTGCCGAGTGGGTCGCCACCGGCCACTATGCGCGAGTCGAGCACGGTGCGAGCCCGCGGCTGCTTCGCGGCGTGGATGCCGGCAAGGATCAAAGCTACTTCCTGCACGCGATGCCTTCGCAGGCGCTCGCTCGAACATTGTTTCCGATCGGCTCGCTGCAGAAGAGCGAAGTGCGCCGCATGGCACGCGAGCTCACGCTCCCCGTGTTCGACAAGAAGGACAGCACCGGCATCTGCTTCATCGGCGAGCGACCGTTCGCCGAGTTCCTCGCGCAATACCTGCCTGCGCAACCCGGTGCCATCGAGACTGCCGAAGGCCGCCAGGTCGGCGAGCATCGCGGCCTCATGTACTACACGCTCGGTCAGCGCCAGGGCCTGCGTATCGGCGGGCGCACCGACGCTGCGCAGGACGCCTGGTACGTGGCCGGCAAGGATCTGCGGCGCAACGTCCTGGTCGTCGTCCAGGGTCACGATCATCCCGCGCTGTTCAGCAGCGAGCTGACCGCGTCGCAACTCACCTGGGTCGCGGGCGAGGCCCCAGCGGCGCATTTCCGGGCCACGGCCAAGGTCAGGTATCGACAGCCCGATCAGGATTGCAACGTGCGCGTGCTCGCGACCGGGCGTTGTGAGGTGGAATTCGCCGAGCCGCAGCGCGCCGTCACTCCCGGGCAGTACGTGGTGTTCTACGACAACGAGGAATGCCTCGGCGGCGGCGTCATCGAGGCGTCTCACGGGCATCCCCAGCCGCTATAATCCGCTCGCTTTGGCGGGGCAGTTCCCACACCGTCATATCTCCAGAATATCGATGGTTGAGTCACCATATATTTTACCCGTACCCATGCAAACGCTATGGTGCGCGGGCAAAGGCGACCCGGTCGCCTGGCCAATTCTCCCGGAGGGTGCATGAAAGATTCGTTCAAGGCGCGCACGACGCTCGCTTGCGGCAACAGCAACTTCGAAATCTTCAGCCTCGCTGCGCTGAAAGATCGCAACGTCGCCCGCCTGCCCTACTCGCTGAAGATCCTGCTGGAAAACCTGCTGCGTTTCGAAGACGGTGTGAATGTCACGCGCGCCGACGTCGAAGCGCTGCTCAACTGGGATCCGAAAGCGGCGCCGGCCTACGAGATCTCGTTCTCGCCGAGCCGCGTCATCATGCAGGACTTCACTGGCGTGCCCGCCATCGTCGATCTCGCCGCGATGCGCGAGGCCATGATCAAGCTCGGCGGCAACCCGGACGAGATCAACCCGCTGTCGCCGGCAGAGCTCGTGATCGATCACTCCGTGCAGGTCGACGCCTACGGCACGCGCGACGCGCTCGCCAAGAACACCTCGATCGAATTCGGCCGCAACACCGAGCGCTACGCGTTCCTGCGCTGGGGCCAGACGGCGTTTCGCAACTTCAAGGTCGTGCCGCCGAACACCGGCATCGTGCACCAGGTCAATATCGAGCACCTGGCGCGCGTCGTGTTCGACATGGAGAAGGACGGCGTGCGCTGGGCGTATCCCGACACGCTGGTCGGCACCGATTCGCACACGACGATGGTCAACGGCCTCGGCGTGCTGGGCTGGGGCGTAGGCGGCATCGAAGCGGAAGCCGCGATGCTCGGTCAGCCCGTGACTATGCTCATTCCGCACGTCATCGGCTTCAAGCTCGTCGGCAGCCTGCCCGCCGGCACGACTGCGACCGATCTCGTGCTCACCGTAACCGAGATGCTGCGCAAGAAAGGCGTGGTCGACAAGTTCGTCGAGTTCTTCGGCGACGGCCTCGCGAGCCTGCCGCTCGCGGACCGCGCGACTATCGGCAACATGTCGCCGGAGTTCGGCAGCACCTGCGCGATCTTCCCGGTCGACGAGGAAACGCTGCGCTATCTCGAGCTGACCGGACGCAGCGCCGATCACATCGCGATGGTGAAGGCCTATGCGCAGCACCAGGGCATGTGGCGCCAGAACGGCCAACCGCAGGCCGATTACACCGACGTGCTGGAGCTGGACCTCGGCACCGTCGAGCCTTCGCTCGCCGGCCCGAAGCGTCCGCAAGACCGCGTGCCGTTGCGCACGGCGAAGCAGACCTACCAAGCCGCCCACAAGAAGATGGCTGAAGAGCGCGCGGCCAAGAATTCTGCAGCGCGCGGCGTCGCGATTGCCAACTGCGACGGCAAGTCGTTCGAGGTCGCAGATGGCGCGGTGCTGATCGCCGCGATCACGAGCTGCACGAATACGTCCAACCCGGCAGTGCTGATCGGCGCCGGCCTGCTCGCCCGCAATGCTCACAAGCGTGGCCTGACTGCGAAGCCCTGGGTCAAGACCAGCCTCGCACCCGGCTCGCGCGTCGTCACCGATTATCTCGACAAAGCCGGGCTCAGTGGCGACCTCGAAGCACTCGGCTTCTACACCGTCGGTTACGGCTGCACGACGTGCATCGGCAACTCCGGTCCGCTGCGGCCGGAAATCTCCGAGGCCGTGCGCGCCGGCGACATCATTGCCTGCTCGGTGCTCTCCGGTAATCGCAATTTCGAAGGCCGCGTGCACCCGGAAGTGAAGATGAACTTCCTCGCCTCGCCGCCGCTGGTCGTCGCCTATGCGCTCGCGGGCACTCTCAACCTCGACCTCATGACGGAGCCGCTCGGCACCGGCAGCGACGGCAAGCCCGTTTACCTCAAGGACATCTGGCCGTCGTCGGGCGAGATCCACGAGTTCATTGCGCGCTCGGTCGACTCCGCGATGTTCAAGAAGGGCTACGCCAGCGTGTTCACGGGCGACGAGCACTGGAATTCGATCCGGCTGCCGAGCGGCAAGATCTACTCGTGGGACGACAAGTCGACCTACGTGAAGAACCCGCCGTACTTCGTCGGCATGACGATGAAGCCCGGTGCAGTTGCCGATATCCGCAATGCGCGTGCGCTCGCCGTGCTGGGCGATTCGGTGACGACCGACCACATCTCGCCCGCCGGCGACATTTCCAAGTCGAGCCCGGCAGCGAAGTACCTGATGTCGCTCGGCGTGCAGCCGGCGGATTTCAATTCGTACGGCGCGCGCCGCGGCAATCACGAAGTGATGATGCGCGGCACCTTCGCCAACATCCGGCTGCGCAACCAGCTCGCGCCGGGCACCGAAGGCGGTGTCACCGTGCACGTGCCGAGCGGCGAGCAGATGAGCATCTACGACGCCGCGATGCGCTACAAACAGGAAGGAACGCCGCTGGTCGTGCTGGCGGGTAAAGAGTATGGCACCGGCTCATCGCGCGACTGGGCCGCAAAGGGCACGATGCTGCTGGGTGCGAAAGCAGTGATCGCCGAGAGCTTCGAGCGCATCCACCGCTCGAATCTGATCGGCATGGGCGTGCTGCCGCTACAGTTCAAGGAAGGGCAGAACGCGCAGTCGCTGGGCCTGACGGGCAAGGAGACGTTCGAGATCATCGGCCTGAACGGCGGTGCGGCGAAAGTGGTCACGGTCGTCGCGACACCCGCAACCGGCGCGCCTATCAAGTTCGAAGTGCGCGTGCGCATCGACACGCCGAAAGAGCGCGAGTACTTCCAGCACGGCGGCATCCTGCACTACGTTCTTCGCCAGCTGGCGTCTTCGAGCAAAGCAGCCTGACGGAGTGACGCGCCATGACTGAGCACGTTCGTATCGCGGTCGACAACGCAGTCATGCGCATCACGCTGGCGCGGCCGGAGAAGAAGAACGCGCTCACGCAGGCGATGTATGTCGCAGTCGGCGAAGCGCTGACGCGTGCCGAGAGCGATCCTACGGTGCGCGTCGTCTTGATCGACAGCGATGGCGACTCGTTTACGGCTGGCAACGACATCGCGGACTTTGCTGCCATCGCCACGGGCGCGAGCTCTCGCGAACAGATGCAGACGCACATCTTCCTGGAAGCGCTCGCGCGTGGCACGAAGCCATACGTTGCAGCCGTCGCCGGTCTTGCGGTCGGCGTCGGCGTCACGATGTTGATGCATTGTGATGTGTCTTACGTGGCGGAAGACGCCCGCCTCTCGACACCGTTCGTCAATCTCGCGCTGGTGCCGGAAGCGGCTTCGACGTGGCTCATTCCAGCGCGCATCGGCTACGCCCGTGCGTTCCAGTTGTTTGCGCTCGGCGAGCCTATCGATGGCAAGACCGCTGCCGCGATCGGACTCGTAACTGCCGCGCTGCCTGCGGCGGAAGTCCGCGCCAAGGCACTCGCGACCGCGAAGGCGCTCGCTGCGAAGCCCGCGGGTGCACTGCAGGCCACCAAGAAGCTGATGCGGGATTCTGCAGCGATCCTCGCCGTGATGGCGCGCGAGGGTGAGGCGTTCGGCAACCGCCTGCGCTCGCCGGAAGCAGCCGAGGCTTTCCGCGCATTCGCCGAGCGACGCGCGCCCGACTTCAGCAAGATCCAGGGCTGAGTCTCGCAGGCCTGCGATGCCCCTGCCGTTCGCAACATCGATCCAGGATACCGGCACCGAGCTGATCGGACCGCTGCGCATGCCGCGGCAGATGCTCGCGGCGCAGAAGTACGACGATCACACCTCGATCCACGACAACGCAACCGCGCAGAAATTCGGCTTCAAGGGCGGCACGATCGAAGGGCCGACGCATTTCAGCCAGTTCGCGCCGCTGTGCGTCGCGCTGTGGGGGCCGGTGTGGCTGGCACAGGGCTCACTTTCGGCGCACTACCGCAACGCCTGCTTCGAGGGCGACAAGGTCCGTGCGTTGGTGACGAAGCCCAAGGACGATGCGACTCACACCACGATCCGCATGGAGCGTGAGGATGGTACCGAGATTCTCCGCGGCACCGCCGCCATCGGCGCCAGCAATCCACCCTCGGCACTCGAACAGCGGATCAGCGAGCTGAGCCAGCCGGAAACCCTGGTCATCCTGCGCGACGTGCGCGTGGGAATGCGCACCAAGCGGATTGACGTGCGCATGGACGCAGATCAGAACATGGGTGCGCTGTATCCGTTCTCACTCGCGCAGAAGCTGCAGGCGATCACCGAGCCTTCGCCCTGGTACACCGCTGCAGGCGCGGCCAGCTCGCCGTGGAAGGCAGCGATCATTCCAGTCGAGATGGTCAGCGTGCTGCTCAACTATTCGAGCGACGCTGCGAGCTTTCCGGTGCGCAAGCCGGTCGTGGGGTTGTTCGCGGATCAGGAGATCCGCATGCACAGCGGGCCGCTGCTCGTGGGTCGGCAGTACGAGATGGATCGCGAAGTGGTGGCACTCAGCGGCAGCCGTCGGACGGAGAGCTTGTGGATCCGCACGCGAGTGTTCGCGCCGGGTGGAGAGGAAGTGCTGGCGACGATGCTGCTCAATGCGGCGTATATGAAAGATTCGTTTCCGAACTACGAAGCTGAGCAGAAGAGTCAGGCTCAAGCCTGACCCACAGCCTCAACGGCGCCACTTCTGCAATTTTTTTGGCGGCTGCTGGGGCGCGCGCTGCAGGCGGATCGGCAGACGCGGCGGCTCGGGCTCGTCTTCGACGAGCCACTTCTGTTTGAAAGCCTGCAACGCTTCCTGTTGGACAGCTGCGTGCCGATTCGACAGCAGCAGCGAAGAAGGCGCGCACACTCGCGCACGAATCAAGCCCAGATCCGCCGCCGCATCGAACAGGCTCGGATACCAGCTCTGCCAACCTGGCAGCAGGCTCTCGACCTGCTCGCGCAGGTTCAGGCGCTGGGGCGATTCGGGCAGCACGCTCATCACGGCCGTCTTTTATCACGAAGCTCATGGCAACTGCAGTCCTTGCATCACACAGCATCTGTGCGAGAAACTATTGGCCTTCCGAGTCGATACCAGTCGACGCGTCGCGTGACGAGCATCACCGCGGCGAGTGCGACGAACAGCACGATCGCGCCGAGCAGCAGTGCGTAGTCCTCGGACAACACCAGCGCGTATAGCAGCGCGTACACCCCGCTCATCGCAACACCCGCTACTGCGCCGCGCAGCGAGCTGCGCAATGCTCCTGCGACGTAGACCCCGATGAGCGCAACCAGTGCGACGGCCGCCGACAGATAAGCAGCCGCGAACGAGATGTGCTCGGCGAGCGCGATCAGCAGCAGATAGAAGATGCTCAATGCCAAGCCGATCATCAGGTACTGCAGCGGGTGCAGCGGATTGCGCGTGATCTGTTCCCACGCAAAGAAAGTCAGGAACGTCAGCGCGATGAACAGCAGCGCGTATTTCACCGCGCGCTCGCTGCGCTGATACACATCGACAGCCTGGTAGACAGCGACGCCGAAGGCAGACTGTTGGAGCGCGCTTTCATCGACCTCCTCTTCGCTGAACGCTTGCCGGTACGAGCGATTCAGCTCCAGCACCTGCCAGCGTGCATCGAACCCGTCGGCCGTGATGGTGCGCTCGGCCGGCAGGAACGCACCGTGGAACGACGGGTGCGGCCAGTTGGAATGCATCGCCAGCGTCGTCGTGCTGCCGAGCGGCAGCAACGACAAGTCGCGACTGCCGGCGGTGACCGTGTGAAACTCGAACGCCGCCGACGCGGTTTTCGCAAGCTCGGTCAGATCGACGCGTGCCTCGATGCCGCGATAGACGCCGGGTTGCGCCGGCCCGAGCTTGACGGTCTGCCCGGCGAAGCTCGCCACGCTCACCTCGCGCAGACTGCGGACTTCCGATACAGGCAGGCGCAGCCGGCTCTCGTGCCACAAGTACGTGACGCCGGGCCGATCGAGCAGCGGCTGCAACGCCGCGAACTCGAACTCGCCCTTGAACTGCAGATCCGCCAGGTACACCGGCACCGCGTAGATGCCCACGTAACGGGCCTCGTCCTGCAACTGCAGATCGACCTTCATGTCGAGACGGGCCGGCAGCAGATACAGGTAGGTGCGGATGATTTTTGCGACCTCCCTCTTGTCGTCGATCTTCTCGATCACGGTTCGCTGCGTCGGCACGACCAGCATCGGTCCACCGAGCACGGCACTGCCGCCCCAGCCTTCGGCGACGCGCGCATAGGCTTGCTCGCGCAACTCGGAGCGCTCGGTCACGAGCCCGCGCAGCATCCCCAAGGGCACCAACAGCAGCAGCACGATCACGCCGATCAGGACTGCCTTGAGGGTCACCGAACCCGATTCGCCGATCTGGAACGCCGCCATGCTCGTCACTCCCGCGTCTTGGTCAGTTGCCGGGGAGCCTGCGCCGGCAAGAGGGCATTCCGCCGACGCAATTCGGGCGAACTGTGGCGCCGCGATCAGGTCAAGAATCCGTGAAGCCCTGCCGTGCGTAGGGCAACGGTGCTAACGTCTATTGCGCACTGCGCCTTCGAGATGGGACCAGGAGTCACCTCATGTTGATCCGCCAGCCCCGGCCCGGCGATTCGGCCCAGATCCGGCCGTCGGAAATCACGCCAGAGTCGGTCTTTTTGGATCGGCGCCGGCTGCTGCAAGCTGCGCTCGCCGCAGGCGTCGCAGGCCTTGGCGGCGCCTGGTCGGAGGTCGCCTCGGCCGACGTCGCGCCGCTCGAGTACAAGCGCAACGAGAAGTACAGCCTCACCGAGACGCCGAACAAGTACGAAGACATCACCGGCTACAACAACTACTACGAGTTCGGTGTCGACAAGAGCGCTCCGGCTGCGAATTCCGGCCGCTTCAAGCCCGCGCCGTGGTCGGTCGCGGTAAGTGGCGAATGCGAGAACAAGGGCACCTTCACGCTCGAAGACGTGCTGAAGGGTCATCCGCTCGAAGAGCGCGTCTACCGCCTGCGCTGCGTGGAGGCGTGGTCGATGATCATTCCGTGGATCGGCGTGCCGCTCGCGGACATCCTGAAGCGCTACAAGCCGACGTCCAAGGCCAAGTACGTCGCATTCAAGACCGTCATGCGCCCGTCGGAAATGCCCGGCCAGCGTTACGACGTGCTCGAATGGCCGTACGTCGAGGGGCTGCGCATCGACGAAGCGATGAATCCGCTCGCGATCCTGGCTGTGGGCGTGTACGGCAAGTCGCTGCCGAATCAGAACGGCGCGCCGCTGCGGCTGATCACGCCGTGGAAGTACGGCTTCAAGGGCATCAAGTCGATCGTCGAGATCCGCTTCACCGAGCGCCAGCCGCCGACCTCCTGGAATATCTCGGCGCCGCACGAGTACGGGTTCTATGCCAACGTCAATCCCAACGTCGATCATCCGCGCTGGAGCCAGGCGCGCGAGCGGCGCATCGGCCATGGGTTGTTCGACTCACGCGTGCCGACGCTGATGTTCAATGGCTATGAGCGGGAGGTCGCGTCGCTGTACCAGGGGATGGACCTCAAGAAATTCTATTGATGCCGTCCACCAACGTCGTTCGCCGGGTCTTCAAGCCGGCGTTGTTCCTGCTGTGCCTGCTGCCGCTCGCCTCGCTCGTCTGGCGTGCGTTCGAGCTCGGCGGCACCAACCTCGGCGCAAATCCGGTCGAGAAGATCCAGGACACGCTCGGTCAGTGGGGGCTGCGCCTGCTGATCATCACGCTCGCAGTCACGCCGTTGCGGGATTGGTTCAATGCGGCCTGGCTGATCCAGCTGCGCCGCATGCTCGGCGTCTACGCCTTCTTCTACATACTGCTGCACTTCCTGACTTGGCTGATCCTGGACCAGGACCTGTACTGGGCCGGCATCCTGCCCGACATCGCGGACCGGCCGTTCATCACGATCGGTTTCCTGGCGCTGCTGCTGTTGATCCCGCTCGCGGTGACCTCGACCAACGGCATGATGCGTCGCCTGGGACGGCGCTGGAAAACCCTGCACCGGCTGATCTACCTGATCGTGCTGCTCGGCATCTGGCACTACTACTGGCAGGTCAAGGCCGACGTGCGCGAGCCGCTGATCTATCTCGCGATCACGCTGGTGCTGCTGGGATGGCGGGTGTGGAAAGTGCGGCGGCGGTTGCTGCCGTCACATCGCGGTGCGGATCGACCAGAGCTCCGGGAAGAAACGTAGCTCCAACGCCTTGGTGAGATACGACACGCCGCTGGTGCCGCCGGTGCCGCGCTTGTAGCCGATGATGCGCTCGACGGTTTTCATGTGACTGAAGCGCCAGAGCTGGAAATGGTGGTCGAGGTCGACCAGCTTCTCCGCCAGCTCGTACAGATCCCAGTTCGCATCGACGCTGTGGTAGACGGACAGCCACGCCGCAGCGACCTGCTTGCTCGCTTGATACGGCTGCGACCAGTCGCGGTCCAGGTACTCCTGCGGGATCTCGAAGCCGCGCCGGCTCAGCAAGCGCAGCGACTCGTCGTAAATGCTCGGCGTGTTCAGCGCGCGCTGCAGCGCCTCGTACGAAGCGGCATCGCGTCGATGCACCTGGATCATCTCGGCGTTCTTGTTGCCGATGACGAACTCCAGCATGCGGTACTGCACCGACTGGAAGCCGGAGGCGCGGCCGAGCTCGTTGCGGAACATGGAGTATTCCGCCGGCGTCATCGTCGCCAGCACGTCCCACGACTGCACCAGCTGGGCCTGGATGCGCGACACGCGCGCCAACATCTTGAACGAGGATCCAAGGTCGTCGCGGCGGATGTGCTCGCGCGCCGCCGTCAGCTCGTGCAAGCACAGCTTCATCCACAGCTCGGAGGCCTGATGGATGATGATGAACAGCATTTCGTCATGCTCGGCGGACACCGGCCGCTGCGCCGAGAGCAGCTGCTCCAGCTTGAGATACTGGCCGTAGCTCTGCGACTCGCCCAGGTCCCAGTGGACCTGCTCGTCGGACAGATCGACGGGTTTCGCCGGTCGATTGGGATCCTGATCGCTCACGAGAACATCCACCCCGGTACGCTTTGCCAGCCGCGCAGCAGCTCCTGGTCGAGCGCGCGATAATCGGACTCGATGCTCTCGACCAGTGCCCAGAACCTCGCCGAATGATTCATGTGTCGCGTGTGACACAGCTCGTGCAGCAGGAGATAGCGCACGACCTGCGGACGCAGGAACAGCAGGCACACGTTCAGGCTGATCGTGCCGCTCGCGGAACAGCTGCCCCAGCGCGTGCGTTGCCGGCGAATCTGCGTCCGCGCATAACGAAAATCACACTCCGCCGCGAGCTTTGCCAGCTGGTGGCCGAGTTGCCCATGTGCGAGGTCGGCGAGCCAGCTGCGCAATGCCGCAGCGATCGCGCGGTCATTGTGCAGCGGGCCGCTCACGACCAGCAGGTTCTCACCGGCGATCCGCACGCGTGCGGTGTCTTCGCCAGAGTGCTCGTACTCGACGGCATAGTGCCGCCCGATTGCCGGCAGCTTGATCGATGTCGGACGACTGTGGTCGGTCGCCGCAGCCGTGGAGAGGTCCTCGATCCGTCGATGAATCCATTGCCGGTGGGTGCCGATGAACTTCTGGACCGCTGCCGGCGATGCGCCCGGCGGCACGACGACTTCGACCCTGCCGCCCGGATAGACCCGCACCGACAGCCGGCGTGCGCGACCGCTGACGCGCACCGTCCAGCGATCAGCCGCGCTGCGCGAGTCGAACAGCTGCAGCTGAGGCGAGTTGAACGATGGAAGCTGGCGCCGGTTCACTTGCACAGTGTAGTTCAACGCGGCCGGGTCGCGGCACCCTGCAAGAGCTGCTGGGCCTGTCGATAGTCCGGCGCCATCACCAGCGCGCGCTCGAGCGTGTCGCGTGCGGCCACCGGGTCGCCGCGCTGCAGGTAGCTTTCGCCGAGCATCGTCAGCGCTTCCACGTGACCCCAGTCCGTTTTACCCGGCCGCGACGGCGGCGCGGCTTCGAAGCTCGCCACCACGGCACGCCAGCGCTCGACTGCTGCCGGATCGGCTGCCGTGGTCGACGCGCAGATCGCCTGAATGAGCTTGATGCGAGGATTGTTCGGAGCGAGCCCGTTCGCCGTGCGCAGCGGCTTGCTGTTCGCGCAACCCGCGGAACCGGACCGGGCAGTCGCGGAATGCCCGTCGCACGCGGCTTCGATCGCCAGCGCCTCTGCCATCGATGCATCCTGCTCGACGGCATGGCGCGCGTGACGCACGCAGGTCTGCGCCGCTTTCGACGCCAGCGACTTCGCGTTCGGCCGCGGCCGCTGATCGGCCAGCGGCTGCAGATACAGCTGCGACAGTTTCCAATGGCCGTAGGCGAGCTGATACGACTTGCTGGCCGCCAGCGAATCCTCGACCTGGAATTCCTCGAGGTTCTTCAGGATCGTTGCGACGCCTTGGCTGTCGCCAGTGTAGAACGCGTACTGCATGCGTGCCGCGGCGTCGTCGAGCTCGGCGACGCTCTCAGCGCTTGCGGCACCGGTAGCGAGCAGCGCGAGCAGCAGGCCGCAGGATGTTGCACTACAATTCATGCCCGAAACGATAGCACAGGCTGCCCTCGCCGCAGATTCGCCCCATTGCCCGCCCAGCTCATCGACATCGGCATCAATCTCGCCCACGACAGTTTCGACAGCGATCGAGCGGACGTCATCCGGCGCGCGGATGCGGTCGGCGTCTCGCACATGCTGATCACCGGCAGCTCGCTGCCGAGCACGCGCGCGGCGCTCGACCTGGTGCGCAGCGATCCGCAACGCTTTCGATGCACGGCCGGCGTTCATCCGCATCATGCTGCCGAGCTCGACGAGGCGGCGTTGAGCGAGCTCGCTGCCCTCGCCGCAGCGTCAGAAGTCGTGGCAGTCGGCGAATGCGGATTGGACTATTTTCGCAATCTGTCGCCGCGTCCCGCGCAGCTCATAGCTTTCGGGCGCCAGCTCGACCTGGCGGTCCAGCTGCGCAAACCGGTGTTCCTGCATCAGCGCGACGCGCATGACGACTTCTTAAGAATTCTGCGCGAATACGGCTCGCGGCTGGTCGGCGGCGTGGCGCATTGCTTTACTGCGGGGATTGCGGAGGCTCGTGCATATCTCGATCTGGGGCTGTACATCGGCATCACCGGCTGGATTTCGGACGAGCGCCGCGGGCTGCACCTGCGCGAAGTCGTCCGTACGATTCCGGCGGAGCGGCTGCTGCTCGAGACGGACGGTCCGTACCTGTTGCCGCGCGACCTGCAACCGAAGCCGCAGAGCCGGCGCAACGAACCGATGTACCTGCCGCATGTCTTACGAGCAGTCGCTGCCGCCCGCGGCCAGTCGCCACAGGAACTCGCGTCGCTGACGACGCGTAACGCTCACACGCTATTCGGCTGGCCCGCGCCGGCCGCGGAGGTTTGACATGAGCTCTGGAGAAAACCCGGGAATCAATATGGAGCGGCTCACCCGCTACATCGACACCACCTGGGACCAGTCGATCGTGCCGGCGCTGTCCGAATACATCCGCATTCCGAACAAGTCCGTGCACTTCGATCCGCAATGGGAAGAGCACGGTCACATGCAGCGGGCCGCAGAGCTGATGAAGGCGTGGTGCGAGAAGCACGCGCTGCCGGGCATGAAGATCGAGATCGTGCGGCTGCCCGGGTTGACCCCGCTGCTGTTCATCGAAGTGCCGGGGTCGGGCGCCGCCGCCCGCAGCAACGACTGCGTGCTCCTGTACGGTCACATGGACAAGCAACCGGAGTTCAGCGGCTGGGCGGAAGGTCTCGATCCGTGGACGCCGGTGCTGCGCGACGGCCGACTGTACGGCCGCGGTGGCGCGGACGACGGCTACGCGGTGTTCGGCTCGCTGCTCGCGCTGCGTGCGCTGGCCGACCAGAACATTCCGTTCGCGCGCAGCGTGATCCTGATCGAAGCCACCGAGGAGAGCGGCAGTCCCGACCTGCCGGCTTACATCGATGCGCTGGCCGATCGCATCGGCGAGCCGTCGCTGGTGGTATGCCTCGATGCCGAGTGCGGCAACTACGATCAGTTCTGGTGTACGACTTCGCTGCGCGGCAACCTCATCGGCACGTTGCGCGTCGAGGTGCTGACGGAAGGCGTGCACTCCGGCATGGCGAGCGGCATCGTGCCGTCGAGCTTCCGAATCGCACGGCGACAGTTGGAGCGCGTCGAGAACGCGGAGACCGGCAAGCTGATCGATGCTCTGTGGAGCAAGATTCCCGAGGATCGACTGCAGCAAGCGCGCGCCGCCGCGAAGACGCTCGGCAAAGGCGTTTACACGAAGCTGCCCTTCTCGGGCGGCACAGGCCCGATCAGTGACGATCCATACGAGTTGCTTCTCAACAGCAACTGGCGCCCGACGCTTTCCGTCACTGGCGCCGAGGGCATCCCGTCGCTGCAGAACGCCGGCAACGTGCTGCGTCCCTTTACCGCGCTCAAGCTGTCGTTCCGGTTGCCGCCGGGCGTAGATGGCGAGGCCGCTGGCAACGCAGTCAAGCAGGCGCTGGAGAGCAACCCGCCGTACGGCGCAACGGTGAAGTTCGAGATCGAGTCGAGCATGGGCGGCTGGAACGCGCCATCGACCGCGCCCTGGCTCGAAGCCGCCATTCAGTCGGCGTCGCGCACGTTCTTCGGCCGCGACGCGATGTACATGGGCGTCGGCGGCTCGATTCCGTTCATGGGCATGCTGCACGAGAAGTTTCCGCGCACGCAGTTCCTGATCACCGGCGTGCTCGGGCCGCACTCGAACGCACACGGGCCGAACGAGTTCTTGGATATCGCGACCGGTAAGCGCGTGACGGCGTGCGTGGCACACGTCGTCGCGGAACACGCCAAGAGAAAGTAGTGCGCTGTAGTCGGGCTTCAGCCCGATTCTTCACGCCGCCAGCGGATTCGGCTCGGCGTTGCGCTTCACGTTCGCCCACACATCGCCGAACGCCGCCGTGGTGTGCCCGCGGTGCTTGTCCACCGGCGGGAAATCCTGCGTGATGCTGTCGATGCGCAGGCAGTTGCGCGGCTTGCCTTTCGGGAACTCGCTGCGCAGCGTGAACAACAATCGCCCTTCCACCGGCACTTCGCCCGTCAGCAGCCGCACCGCTGCCATACGGTCGTACAGCGCGTGCTGCGGGTTGGTGAACGTGTAGCGGCGCTTCTTGCCGATCGCCGTCCACTCGAGCATCTGGTCGCCGCCGAAAATCGCGCCGGGCATATCGAGCAGGTCCGCGACCAGCAGTCCGCGCTGCGTGAGCAGCAGGTAATGCACGTGGATCTGGCCGCCGTTGCCGTTCGGAATGAGCACGTTCTTCAGCATCTCGTAGGCGACGCTGGAGATCGCAGCGTCGATCGCCTTGCGAGTGCGATAGGCGCGCAACAACAGGTAGAGCCATACGAGCAGCGCCAGCGTGGCAACCGCGCCGGCAACTCCATACCACCACGTCGGAATGTGTTCGGGAATCTGGATCATCAGTTCTTCTGCAGCTCCCCACGCAACGCCTCGAGCGTCGGCTCGAGTTCCGTTTCCTGGCGCGGCAGCGCCAGCAAGCGAGCCAGGCTCTCGGGCACCGGCGCTTCGCGACCGGTCTGCGCCTCGACGATCTCGTTGAACTTCGCCGGGTGCGCCGTGGCGACGATCACCCAGTGACCGCGCGCGCCGCGCGCAAGCAGCCGGCGGAATACTTTGGCCGCGGTCGCGCTGTGCGGGCACCACAAGCGGTCCAGCTCGTGCGAGTCGCGGCGGATCGTGCCGCGGATCTCGATGTCGTCGACGCTCGACGCGCCGATCTGCCCTTGCAGCTCTTCGAAGTCGGGATGTAACGCGCGCAACCGTTCCATGTTGGAGGGATTGCCGACGTCCATTGCGTTTGCCAGCGTTGCCACGCTCGGCCGCGGCGCCCATTCGCCGGTGCGCAGGTACTCCGTGATCGACTGATTGGCGTTGGTCGCGAGCACGATTTCGCCGATCGGCACGCCGACGTGCCGCGCCCAGATGCAGGCGAGCGCGTTGCCGAGGTTGCCGGTCGGCACGATGAAATTGGCGCGCCGGCCGCTCTCGCGCCACAGCTCCAGGCCCGCCTTCGCGAAGTACACCATCTGCGGCAGGAGCCGGCCGACGTTGATGCTGTTGGCGGACGATAGCTGATGCGTTTCGGCGAGCGCCGGGTCGGCGAACGCTTCCTTCACCACGCGCTGGCAGTCGTCGAACGTACCGTTCACCGCGAACGTCCGGACATTGCCGCCCCAGCACGCGAGCTGCTGCGCCTGACGATCGGAAACCTTGCCCTTCGGGTACAGCACCGCCACGTCGACCCACGGCTTGCCGTGAAATGCCGCGGCGACGGCGCTGCCGGTGTCACCCGACGTCGCGACCAATATCGTCAGCTTGCGCCGCTGGCCGCGCTGGATGCGTTCCATGCAGGCCGCGAGGAACCGCGCACCGAAATCCTTGAAGGCGCCGGTCGGCCCATGAAACAGCTCGAGCACCGACAGCGGCGCCGGCGCATTGGGCAAGGTCGCCAGCGGTGCCGGGAAATCGAACGCCTCGTTGCAGATCGCGGGCAGCTCGTCTGCCAGCGGATCGCCAGCCGCGAATGGTGCGAGCAGGCGCATACCGAGTTGCGGCAGCTCGAAGTCGTTCTCGAACTGCCGCGCCGTGAAGTGCGGAAATTCCTGCGGAACGTACAACCCGCCGTCCGGCGCGAGACCGCGCGCAATGGCTTCGCCGAGCGTCACGGCGTGGTCGGCTTTGCGGGTGCTGATGTAGTGCATGAAGGCTAGTGCCCGGCGGCTCAGTCGATCATTCGAGGATCCGCGCGCCGGCCGGATCCAGGGTCGAGATCCAGGCATCGCTCGCGAGGCCATGGGCCGTGAACCCGGCGACCATCGCATCGCGAATGCGTTCGGCGTGCTGTTGCTCGCACCACGCGAACAGGGTCGGCCCGGCGCCCGAGA
>Ga0134127_10000274_pt1 | contig 55037 bp, 39 predicted proteins | sample KB31753_FD_96459 | JGI IMG/M metagenome (GOLD analysis project Ga0134127, IMG submission 96459) | Terrestrial soil microbial communities with excess Nitrogen fertilizer from Kellogg Biological Station, Michigan, USA - KB3-175-3 | ecosystem: Environmental > Terrestrial > Soil > Unclassified ...
CAGCACGAGCTGCGTCCGGGAGTGGGACTGAATGTCGGGTACTTCCGCACGTGGTACGGCGGCTTCCTCGTCAACGACAACCAGCTGACGTCGCCATCGGATTACGACCCGTTCTGCATCACCGTGCCGACCGACAGCCGGCTGCCGAACAGCGGAGAGCGGTTGTGCGGCTTCTATGACGTCAAGCCCGGCGCGTTCGGGCTCGTGGACAATCTCGTCACGCAGGCGTCGCACTACGGCAAACAGACGCAGGTGTTCAACGGCGTCGACGCCACGCTCACTGCGCGATTCGGTCAGGGCGGTCAGTTCTCGGGTGGCCTGAGCGCCGGGCGCACGACAACGAACAACTGCTATCAGAACGGCGATCCGTCGCTCACCGCGCAGGCGTTCCCGGGTGTGCTGGCGTTGCCGACCGCAAACACGATGTTCCCGACCACTGCCACGATCTCGAAATCGACGGCATTCTGCGACGTCTCGCCGCCGTGGTCGCAGTCGACGCAGGTGAAGTTCATGGCGGTCTACCCGCTGCCCTGGCACATCCAGACGAGCGCGATCTACCAGAACAGTGCGGGCATTCCCATCACCGCCAGCTACGTGGCGACCAACGCCGAAATCCTGCCGTCGCTCGGACGCAATCTCGGCTCGTGCCGCGGCGCCGCCACCTGCAGCGGCAATCTCACGGTCGAACTGCTCCCGCCGAACTCGGTGTTCGAACCGCGTCTCCAGCAGGTGGACCTGCGCTTCTCGCGGCTCTTTCAATTCGGTTCGCGCAAGCTGCGGGGCGACGTGGACATCTACAACCTGCTGAACGCGAGCAACGTGCTCAACATGAACACGACCTACAGCCCGCCGGGAGGTGTCTGGCAGGACGTGACGCAGATTCTTGGCGGCCGCCTGGTCAGGCTTGGAGTGCAGGTCGAATTCTGAGGAGAGCGCAATGCCGAATCGACGCGATTTCTTGAAGACTGCTGCAGCGGCAACCGCTGGCGCGCTCGTTTCCCGTGAGGGCTTCGCCCAAGGGGCACGGCGCCGCGCGCTGATCAACAGCCGCCGCGTGACCGTCGTCGACGTGCACGCGCACACGTTCGTGCCGGAGGTGTTTGACCTGGTGAAGGACACGCCGCTGGCCGCCAACGCCCGGAACAACCTCACCGGGGCGATCGCCCTCGGCCCGGGCACGGCGGAGCGACTTCGGTACATGGACAAGGAAGGGATCGACTACCAGGCGATCAACGTCAATGCCTGGGGCTACTCGGCGGACCGGGCGCTGGCCAAGGACCTCATTCAGCTGCAGAACGAGAAGATTTCACAGGCTGTCGCCGCACATCCCGATCGGTTCGTCGGCATGGCCACCGTCGCGCTGCAGCACCCGGACATGGCGGCCGATCAGCTGGATTACGCGGTCAAGCGACTGGGACTGCGCGGCGCCGCCATCGGCGGCAGCGTCGAAGGGCAGGAGCTCTCGGACCGCAAGTTCGATCCGTTCTGGGCCAAAGCCGCGGAGCTCGGCGTGCTGCTGTTCATGCATCCGCAGAACGCGCCAGGAACCACGAACAACCCGCGCCTCAACGGCAAGGGTGGGCTCGGCAACCGCATCGGCAATCCGCTGGAGACCACGGTCTTCCTCTCGCACCTGATTTTCGAGGGTGTATTCGATCGTTTCCCGGGGCTTCGGGTCTGCGGCTCACATGCCGGCGGATACCTGCCGTCGTACAGCGGACGGTCGGATGCGGTGTGCGATCAAGCCGGCGGCGACGATTGCCGGGCGCTGAAGAAGAAGCCGAGCGAGTACTTCAAGAAGGAGATCATGATCGACACGATGATCTTCCACCAGGAAGGACTCCGGCACCTGGTCGCCGAAGTCGGCGTCGGGCAGATGGTGTACGGAACGGATTACCCGTACGACTGGCCGGTCGGCATCGACTTCGTCCTCGACGCGCCCTTCTTGAGCAACGCCGACAAGGAGGCGATGCTCGGCGGGAACGCGATGAAGGCGCTGCGCATAACGTCCTAGGGGTGTCGCCGCATATGACCAGACGTGACGAATCAGCAGGCCGCCCCCGTCGTGAATTCCTCAAAGTCGCCGGTGGCGTCGCGACCGCGCTCGTAGCGACGACCGACGCGCTCGGACAGGGCGCGCGGACAACCGCCGTTGCGCCGGTGGTGCGCCGGCCGGCCGGACCGCCAGACAGGGGCCTATGGGCGACGTGGTACGACCTGCCCGTCGAAGGCCGCGACGCCTATCTGCACTGGCTCCACGGCACGTATTTGCCCGCGCTGCTCGAGCGCCCGGGGTACTTGTGGGCGGCCCACTATGCCGCGCGGGAGCGCGAGGGCGGCGGGGCGCAAATTCAGCACACGACCGATCCAAAGGTCGGCGCCGGCTATCACTACATCCTGCTCGTCGGCGCGACCGACGCGGACGTGTTTGGCAACCCGACGCCGAGCGCGATCAACGCCGCGTTGCCGGAGGCGGGGCGAACCATGATCGCGATGCGCGTCGGGGAGCGCGTCAACATCACGACGGAGACGGGCCGCTGCGAAGGCCGGGCTGCCGCCAGGGACGGGATGGGCGCGGCGCCGTGCATCCAGATCGGCAGCTTCAACTGCCCGGTCGAGTACGAGGAGGAGATGCACGCCGGCTACGTGGCGTCCCGCATGCCGGCGCACTGCGCGACCGCGTCGTGCGTCCGCACCCGCAAGCTGAACTCGGTCGCCGGCTGGGCGAAGCACGTGATCCTCTACGAATACACGTCGCTCGACGGCTTCAACCGCGACTACGAAGCGGCGAACTCGAAGTCACCGCTCGGGGTTGGCGGGCACAGCATCGTGCCGTACCTCGTGCACGCGCCCTCCGGCCCGAATAGCGCGCTTCGTCTGTGGCCACCGGTCAAAACCTGACGCGCTCGATCGTTCGTTGACGTCTTCGTCGTTGTCCCGGGGAAACATGACGCCGTTTCTGGGAGGGCACGATCACATGACGACCTGCCACCGCGCCATCACATGGCCACTCGCCGTTCTGCTCCTCGTCCTCGGTTCCGCGCCGCTGCTCGCACAATCGACGGCCACCATCCTGGGTGTGGTCAGGGATTCCGGCGGCGTTCTGCCAGGTGCGACCGTCACTGTCCGGAATGTGGATACCGGGCTCGTGCGGAGCGTTCCGACCGGCGGCGACGGCGCCTTCCGGTTTCCGGCACTGCCGGTGGGCCCCTATGAAATCCGGGCGGAGCTCGCAGGATTCCGGACGTCGGTCCGGAGCGGCGTGCGCCTGCTCGTCGGGCAGGAAGCCGTGCTCGACATGACGCTCGAACTGGGATCGATCCAGGAGACCGTGACGGTCAACGGGGAAGCCCCGCTCGTCGAGACGACGACGAGCGCGCTGGGCGCGGTCGTGACGGAAGCGGAAATCGCCTCGCTTCCCCTCGAAGGGCGCAACTACATCGGCCTGACCATGATGCAACCGGGCGTGAGCGAAAGCCGGACGATCAACAACAGCGCGTACCCCGGCATCTGGTTCAGCAGCAGCGGCGCGCCGCCACGTTCCAACGGCTATTCGATGGACGGGGCGGACATGCGGAACGGCACCGGCGTCACCACTTCGTCGGTGACCGGCCAGACGCTCGGCCTCGATGGCATCCAGGAATACCGCGTCCTGACCAACGCCTTTCCTGCAGAATATGGCGGCGTCATGGGCAGTCAAACGGTGATGGTCAGCAAGGCGGGGACGAATCAGTTCCACGGCTCGCTCTTTCAGTATCACCGGGACCGCAACCTCGAAGCGGCCAACTACTTCGACGAGCCGGGCACACGCACCGATTTTTCGCGCAACAACTATGGCGGGTCGTTTGGCGGGCCCATCCTGCGGAATCGATTCTTCTTCCATGGGACCGTCGAGTACGCGAGGGTCCGGCGCGGCACCACGAACATTTCCAACACGCTGCCGGCCGCCGCGCACGTGGATGGCGGATTGGTGCCGCGGATCAATCCGGCGATCAAACCGCTCGTCGATCTCTACCCGCTGCCGAATACGCCGGGCGATCGCTACACGTTCCTGTTCACGCAGCCGGCATCGGACCTGTACGGGCAGGTGCGCGTGGACGCAAACGTGTCGGCGAGCAGCACCGTGTTCGGGCGCTACACCCAGACCGACGGCAACATTACGGCCGCCACGTTCTTTCCGGGGTACGAGACGCACGCCGAAACCCGGAGCCGCTTCCTGACGTTGTCGGAGAACCACATCTTCAGCCCGACCGTCGTGAGCACGACGAGGGTGTCGTACAGCCGTCCGGACTCGCACTTCATCGCTGATCATCCGCCCCAGCTGCTCAGCGATCCCCGGTACAACTTCCTGCCCGGCGAGGCGATGGGGATTGTCTCCGTGGGAGGCGTGACCGACATGGGGCCGTCGGCGAATTTTCCACGCGCGTTTTCGGGCAAGGAGTACACGGCCAGCAACGACACCAACATCTCCGCCGGCCGGTCGTCGTGGAAGTTCGGTGCGCGCGTCAACCGTGTCGAGCAGTTCGTGCAGCAGGCGTTTTCGCGCGGCGGCCAGGCCAGCTTCGCCAACGTGACCGCATTCCTGCAGGGATTGCCGAACTTTACGAGGGCCCCCTCCCCTGGCTCATCCAACTCCAAGACGTTGACGTACACGGCCGTCGGCGTCTACGCGCAGAACGACTTCAAAGCCTCTGATCGCCTGACGCTGAATCTGGGCCTGCGCTACGAACCGCAGACGCGCTACAAGGAGAAGTTCGGGCGCGAATCTGCGATCCGGAACATCCTGACCGACCCGCAGGCCACGCTCGGTCCGTTGTTCAAGAACAACACGCTGGGCGATGTCAGCCCGCGCTTCGGATTTGCGTGGGACGTACGAGGGAACGGTAAGACCGCCGTGCGAGGCGCGGCCGCGCGTCTCTACGATCTGGGCAACATGGCGACGCCTCTCGTGCAGGCAGTCGCCGGGACCCCTCCGTTCTCGTCGCTGAGCCGCGTCAACAACGCGCCCTTCACCGTACCGTTCGAGCTGCCGGCCGAAGGGACACCGCAGGCGCTGCGCATCATCGACTACAACCTGGCCGCGCCCAACATGTGGCACTACAACGTCGCCGTCGAGCGGGAGTTGATCGCCAGCATGGCGGTGACGGTGGCGTACGCGGGCTCACGCGGCATCAATCTGATCCGGACAGCGGAAGGCAATCCCAGAAAGCCCTCGCAGACGTTGGCCGACGGCCGTTCGTTCTGGACGGGACTGGAACCGCGCGTCAGTCCGTACTGGAACACCATCGAGCTCAAGGTCGCTGACTCGAAGTCTCAGTACGATTCGCTGCAACTGAAGCTCACTCAGAGGCTGAGTCGAGGCCTCCAGTTTCAGAACGCGTTGACGTGGGCGAGCGCCAGGGACAACTACACGGGCTTCTCGAACACTGACACGGGCGGGGCCGAGGGGCAGGCGGGTGACAGTCCTTTCGAACGGGAACGCGATTGGGCGCCCATGGCCACCGACGTCAGGCTCAATTACCACTTCAATCTCGTGTATCGCCTGCCCGATGCCTTCAAGGTGGGATCGGTCGCGGGGGGCCTTCTCAATACGTGGCAGGTCGCGACGATTGTGCAGGCCACCTCCGGACAGCCGTTCACGCCCGGACTGACGACCAACCGCTCGCGGAGCGGCGTGCTTGGAGGGCAGGCCGGAATCGACCGCCCGGATCTCATCGCCGGGGTGCGTCCCGGGGACGTGACGAAGGGCGTCTCGCGAGGGTGCGGAAACATCAAGGCGGGAACGCCCGTGGGGACCGCGGACCTGTGGTTCGACCCGTGCGCCTTCACGATTCCCCAGCTCGGCACGTTGGGGAACGCGCCACGAAACGGGTTTCGAGTTCCCGGCTATTCACGGGTCGATTTGTCGTTGATGAAGATGATCCCGATCGGCCGATCGGCACGCACCGAACTCCGCATCGACGTGTTCAATGTCTTCAATCGGGTGAATCTCGGAATTCCGGACCGGATCGTCTACGGCGCTCTCGCCAACGTCGAAGATCCGCTGGTGACAGCCGGAACGATTACAACCGCCGACGCGGCGCGGCAGGCCCAGTTGTCTGTGCGGGTGAGCTTCTGACGACGGTGTAGGCGCGCGCCGCGGCCCACGGATTACCACGAAGGCGCGCTTCGCGCGCGGCCACGAAGGCCACGAAGAGCACGAAGGGCCGAGCGGTCGCCGGGCGGCCTGCGTAGCAGGCCGCCCGCGGGGTGCGGTACGCGCTCCGGAACAAGCCGCATCACATGCCGGGCGGTTTGTTCCGGGCGGCGTATCTCACCCCGTGGCCGCCTTCGGCGGCCCGGCGACCGCAGACCTCTGTGTCTCTGTGTCTCTGTGGCAACGTCGCCGGCGAACGGAGCCGCGACGCTAGGATCCTTTGTTGTAGACGAGATCGCGCGTCGCCGAATCGGCGCCGCCGGGTGTCTGCGCGGCGCGCTGCAACTTCAACGTGTTGCCCTCGAGCACCCACACCTCGCGCACGTTGTTGAGGCCGTGAATCGTGCGCAGCACCAGCCGTGCCCCGTCCCAGGTCGCGATCCGCTTGTAGTTGTAGGCGGGCCTCGCATCGTCCGGGTCGGCCACCTGGTTCATCTTCCCGTCCAGCGTGAAGACCGCGCTCACCGGGCGTCCGTTGCGCGGGGCGCCCTCGGCTTCGTACTTCATCGCGATCGAGATCTGGCCGGCGTTCTGCGTGATCGTCATCGCGATGGGCGGCTCCGCCACGCCGGTGCCCATGCCGCCGCTCGCCGCCATCTGGCTCTTCGACTTGTCGAAGTTCCACGTGCCCGCGAAGTTGGGAATCGGGGCGTTGGGATTCGGCCTTGCCGCCGCGACCGGGTTCGGCGAGGCCATGCGGACCGTGGAGATGCGCGGCACCGGCGTTTTCGTCGCCAGCTCCCGGCCGAAGAACAGGTCGTGCGGGTTCGCGTTCCGCTTCGGCACGAACTTCTGCGTGCGTCCGCCGAACACTTCGGCGGCGTAGAGGTTGCCTTCCGAGTCGGCCGAGATCTGGTGCACGCCCCACGTGGCGCCGGGGTAGACACCGTAGCGGCCGAAGACGGTCTCGATGTGTCCGCGCAGGTCGAACTTCACGAACTGCTCGTGGTCGCCGTCGTAGCACCAGAGGTGCTGATCGCGGCTCATCGACAGCGAATGGCAGTAGCCGCTCGGCCACTTGTCGAGGAAGACACCGTTCTCGTCGAACACCTGGATCCGGCGGTTGAAGCGGTCCGAGACATACACGCGCCGGTCGTCGCCGACCGCGATGCCGTGCGGCACCGTGAACTCGCCGTCGGCCTTGCCGGGCTGCATCGAGCCCCACCACAGCAGCGGCTTCCCGTCCTTGTTGAACTTGACCACGCGGCTGTTCGCGTAGCCGTCGCTCACGAAGAAGGTCCCATCGGGCAGCCAGTCGATCATCGTCGGCCTGTTGAAGTGCTGCAGGTCGTCGTTGGGACCGAACACACCCATTTCGCCGAGCGTGAAGACCTTCGTCTTGCCGTCGTTGGTGAACTTGTGAATCACGTGATTCATGTCGTCGACGACCCAGACGTGCCGGTCGGGGTCGTAGGGCTGGACGTAGATCTGGTGCGGTCCGCGCCCTCCCTCGAAGAGGTAATCCCACTGCTTCCACGAGTCGATGAGATTGCCCTGCCGGTCGATGACGAGGATGGTGTTGCGGAAGACCGGCACCTCACCCGTTGCGCCGCCGCGATCGAGCGCGCCCCAGTTGCCGAGGAAGCCGGGCGGGACCTTCAGGTCCTTCGGCAGCTCGATTTCGCCGCGGCTGGTGAGAAAGACCTTGTCGGCCGATTCCGGATACACGCCCGACTGCGAGCCCCAGATGTATCCCGGCGCGGGCCAGGTCTTTTTCGGCCAGTTCGGATCGACCTGATAGGGGCCGCTGATGTCGAAGCCGCCCCGTTCCTCGACGAAGCCGCCTTGTGGCTCGCCGCCGGCGCCGCGCAGGTTTCGTTGCTGGGCCTGCAGGAGCGGGACAGGCGAGGCGAAGAATGCCACTACGGCGATGGAGACGAGGAGAGTCGCGATAAGGCTGCGCATTCGAAACCTCCGCTGAAGATGCGGGCTACGTGAACGGGCTACTTCTTGCCGCCGCCCTTGCTCGTGGGATCGCGGAACAACTTGTTGTACGTATCGACCTCGTTCATCGGCGCGCAGATACCTTCCGTGAGCCCCGAGAACAGGCCGTACCAGCCGAAAAACGTCGTCGCCTCGCGCTTGACGCGCGTGAACTTCTTGACGTCCGACACCCACGGCGCCTTGTAGAACTTCGGATCGTACAAGGTCATTCGCAGCTCGATGGTGTCCGGACCCGTGCGCGTGTAGCGTTCTTCGATGCGCGCATCCGTGCTCTTCGGAAACCCGAAGATGTCGATCCACGCTCGGTCGTCGAGACCGACCGTGTTCATGACCAGCGTGTTGCCTTCCCACCCGCCGGCGGTGTGGCCGTACCAGGCCGGTCCGAGGTTGTCGAGGTTCTCGCCCGACGGCACGGCTCGCCCATCCATCCACAACTCGCGCAGCCCGCGCTCCCACTGGAACAGTTGCAGCAGCCGGCCCTGCGTCTGGACGAACTCCACCGGCTCGGGGTCGAGCAGCAGCCGCGGGAAACCGTTGGGATTGCACTGATGCGCCGGATCGTTTCCCTCCGCGGGGACGCGGACGGCCCTGACGAACCCAGGATGCTCGCCGTTGAGGGGCTCGCCGAGAAAGCGGCCGCGCGTCGGCTTGTTCGCGTTGAGGCGTGCCTCGCCCTCGGGCGTCATCGGCGGCACGTTCGCGCTGATGCTGCGGTGCCCGCTGATCGTCCAGATTCCCGAGAGGTCGCGCGCATCGAAGGCCGCTTGTGCGGCGGCCGACGCCGACATCGCAACGACAACCGCCGCCGTCACCCCCAGCCTCGTATTTCGCATATGACGCCTCAATCCAGCGGATTGCCGCGTTCGCGGGACATGATCACCTTGCCGTCCTCGAGGACGATCTTCACGATGATGCCCAGCGGCTCGCCATTGACCGCCGGGTTGACGATCGCCGTGATCGGCTGCCCGAACTTCAGCGTGTTTCGGTTGTAGCCCTGGGCGGCCAGCGTGTGCACGTTGCTGTTTTCGAACCCCCACGTCACGACCTTGCCGGCCTCGTCCGGGACGTCGATGAAGATCAGCACGTGCGGGTTCTGCCACTTCACCTGCGAGACCGTCCCCTTCAGCGTGACCTGCTTCTTCATGTCGAACGACGCCCCGCGGCCATGATGCGCCGCCAGCGGCACCGCCATCGCCAGCGCGGCAAGGAGGACGAGAAAGGTGAACGGCTTCTTCATGTCTCGATCCTTCGAATTCGCCAATTCGTAGATTCGTAAATCTTCTCAGAACCCGTATTTCACGCCGAACTGCATGATGCGCGGCGTGCCGGCCTGCGTCGTGATGCGGCCGAACGTGGCGGCGGCGAAGTTCAGGTTCGGAATGTCCCAGTTGAAGTTGTTGGTCAGGTTGAAGACCTCCACGCGCAGCTCCACGTTCTGCGTGGTCGCGATCGAGACGAGCCGCGAGATGGCGAGGTCGATCTTCCAGAATCCCGGCCCGTCGATGCTGTTGCGCCGGTAGTTGCCGAACCCTCCCGCCGCGGGCTGGGCGAACGCCGCCCGATTCAGGTAGTTGTTCAGCGTCTTTTCGCCGTAGACGTCGTTCGAGATCTGATCGACGCGCTGATTCGCCTGGCCGTTGAACGCGTTGTCGCGCCCGCTCAGGATGTTGAGAGGGGCTCCCGATCGGATGTTGAGGATCCCTGACACCCGCCAATTGGAGGCGAGCAGGCCGACGGCGCCGTTCAGCTGCGGCGTCGTGTAGCCGACCGTACCGTTGGCGATGTGCGTCCGGTCGCCATCGCAGCGGCCGTAATCCGCGCTCGGGTCGGCGGGATTGGTGAACCCGATCCCGAACTGCGCATTGGGCGCCATCTCGAGGCCCTCGCAGCGGGACACCGTGTAATTCGCATTCACGCTCACGCCGTTAGCGGAACGGCGCTGCGCCTCCAGCTTCAGGCCGCGATATTTCTGCGTGCCCACCGCCGCATGGCTGTCCAGGTTGCTGATGAGCGCCGCAGACGCGGGGTTCTCACCGGAGAGCGACAGCACACGCCGCTGGTTCAGGTTGTTGTTGGTGGTGCAGACGGGGAACGAGACGCCCTGGAGCACACACGGACCGAGACCGAGGAACACGCCCGGATTCAGCGCGACCAGCCCCCACAGCCGGTCGGTGTAGCTGCCAAGATAGCTGACCGCTGTTCCCCAATTGGAGCCGATCTGCTTTTCGAGCGTGACGTTCCACGACTGCACGCGCGGGGCGTTGATGTCGGGATCCATCGACGACAGCGTTCCGCCGATCGGGTACACCGTATCGGGGCCGACCGCGATTGGATGCGGATTGCCGCCGATGTCGCGGTACGGATCGTCGAACAGGCCGGACGGATCGCTCACCAGCGTGCGGTTCCCATACGGCGGCGCCGCCGCCAGGTTGTTGAAGTACTCGCCGCCCGGGTAGTCGTACATCAACGCGTACGACGACCTCAGCGCGAGGCGGCCGTCGCCGAGCACGTCCCAGCCGATGCCGATGCGCGGCGAGAAGTTCCACCATTTCTTGTTCAGGCCGGACGTTCCCGACGGAAAGCCCGCGTCGCCGGGGTAGATGAACCCCGCCGGCGCGTTGTGGAATACCGTGCTCTTGACGTTCTGCCTGAACCGGTCGCGGTCGAAGATCGTGTTCGCACCACGCGTGAGGTTCTGGCTGAAGAACGGCTCCCACCGGATGCCCGCGTTGACCGTCACCCGTCTGGCCGCGCGCCACGTGTCCTGCGCGTAGACGCCCTGATACCACTGGTAGTAATCGACGCCGGACAGCCCCGATTGATCGATCGTGGCGACGCGCCCGAGGAGCATGTCCGCCAGTCCCAGTCCTGCCGCCTGGCCGGTGAAGGTCCACTGTCCGCCGCCGCGCGCCCACGTCCTGAACGACACCCTGAAGTGGGCGACGCTCGCGCCGACGCCGATCTGATGGTCGCCCTTCACCAGCGTCAGGTCATCGTTGACCTGGAACGAGTTGTTGTCCGCGATGCCCCGTGTCGAGGTCGCCGCCGCGATCTGAAACCCGCCCGTGACGACGACAATCATCGAGCCCGGTACGTACGTCGCCGCCTTGATGCCGAGCGACGGGGGATCGAAGTACGGGTCGTGGTCGCGATTGACCGCCGTGCGGTTGAACGCAAAGCGCAGCGCGTTGACCGTGTTGCTGCCGAAGATTCTCGTGTCGCCGAGCGTGAGCGACTGCGCCAGGTTGTCGATCTTCGGATTCCTCGTCGTCAGGATGTTGCCCGTCTTGCCGAAGGCCGACGGCTTCTTGTCGCGCGACGCCATGTAGCGGCCGAACACGGAATGATTCGCGCCGAGCTGATAGTCCATGCGGCCGACGTACTGTCCCTCGTCGCGATCGTCCGGCTGGCTGTATGTGATCTGGCCGCAGGGATCCGTGGTCTTCGGCAGGAAGCCCGCCATCTTGAGCGCGGCAGGACTGAACCGCGCGGGGTCGATGCGGTTGCCGACGAAACCGGCGCCCAGGTTCACCTGGCGCCCCTGGCACGCCGCCGACGCGAATGTCGTGAAGTCGCCGGCCAGCATGGCTGCGGTCGGGACGAAGGCGATCAGGTCCGGCGGGGTCTGGCGCGTCCGGGTGCCCTGATAGCCGGCGAAGTAGAAGAGCCTGTCGCGGACGATCGGCCCGCCCAGCGTGCCGCCGAACTGATTGCGCTTCAGGCCGTCGTCGAACCGCTTGCCATCGGGGCCGATCGCCGCAAACGGGCTCTTGGCGTTGAATCGCTTGTCACGAATGAACTCGAACAGGTTTCCGTGAAGCGTGTTGGTGCCAGACTTGGTCACCGCGTTCACCGATGCGGCAGAGCGCATGCCGCTCTGCGCGGCGAGACCGCTCGTGGCGACGCGGAATTCCTGCAGGGCATCAGGGAAGGGAAGCGGAAGGCTGGCGGAGTTCTGCGGATCGTTGTGCACGGCGCCGTCGAGCGTGTAGGCGACGCCAAACTGCAGGCCGCCGGCGACTGAAATGTTCACGCCGCCCTGGAAGTTCCGGCTGTTCGGCCGGTCTGTCTCGACCGCCGCGCCCGCGAGGATGATGAGATCGGTGACCTGCCGACCTTGCAGCGGCAGCTCCACGATCCGTTCCTGGTCGACGACGGTGCTGATGCCGGCGCTGCGGACGTCCACGAGCGGCGCCGCGCCTTCGACGGAGATGGTCTCCTCGACGTTGCCGAGGGCGAGGGCGACGTTGATCGTCGGCCTCGCATCGACCTGCAGCACGATGCCGGTCTGCACGTAGGTGCGGAAGCCTTGCAGCGACACCTCCAGCCGGTAGGGACCGATGGGGAGGTTCGGCATGATCCACGCGCCCGCTTCGTCTGTCGTGACCGTGCGCGTGAATCCCGTCGCGGTCTGCGTCGCGGCGACGGTGACGCCTGGAAGGACGGCGGCGCTCTCGTCGGTGACGCGGCCGCTCAGTTCTGCCGTGGCCTGTGCCCAGGCAGCGGAGCTGGTGAGAACGAGAACGAACACGGAGACGACGACATCACGGATGGTGCGCATCGGAGGACCTCCATCCCGGTTGACGCCCGACGAACGGTTAGACGGTTAGGGTTTCCACCAGTCGGGCGTTGCCGAGACCGCTGGGGAAGGAAGCGCCGAGCCACGCGAACAGCTGGCCGGGAATCGGGAAGCCCTCGGTTCGCCTGGAGTGCGGAAACCATAGCGCCTGGGCTGGAGCGTGTCAAACCATGCTCGCGGCTTACTCGCGGCCGCACGGCTGAGGACCTCGTCATGGCACGACGCGTATTTCAGCTCTGCGGCGCGGCGAGCCGCCGGAAACAAATCCTGCTACAGTAACTCGATGCCGTGGCACGAGACTGACGAGACCATTCCGGTCATCGAGAAATACCCTTCAGTCCCGTGGTTCACCTCCTCTCCGCTCAGTGACGACGACCCGGACGCAACGCTCGGCCGGCCCGGGCCGCCGGTCAGTCCTGACGCCCCATGCATCCTGGTCGTGGATGACGACCTGGCGAACCTTGCGCTCGCGGAAGCGTTGCTGCAGGCCGAAGGCTTCCAGGTGCGGGTTGCCGTCGATGGCGCGTCGATGTTCGAGATGTTGAAGACGTGCACGCCGGCGCTGATCCTCATGGACATTCAGCTGCCCGAGGTCGATGGCTGGGAATTGACACGGCGGTTGAAAGCCGACCCGGCGACGGCCAGCATCCCGGTCATCGCGCTCACGGCGTATGGCAAGGCGGGGGACGACAGGAAGGCCGAAGAGACCGGCTTCGTCGAATTCCTGTCGAAGCCGGTGAGCACCCGCGAGTTGGGGCGCATCGTGCGGCGGCACATCGCCGCGCACTAGCTGGCGGCGCCTACGCCGTCCTTTCGAGCGCCTTGCGAACGGCGTCGGCCAGCATCTGCGCCGTAATCGGCTTTTCCAGGAACCCGTCACACCCCGCCGCCAGCGTTTCCGCTTCCGTCCACCGTTCGCCGTACGCCGTGAAGGCGACGATCGGAATCGCGCGGGTGGCGATGTTGCTCTTGAGCCGGCGCGCGAACTCGAGCCCGCTGTCGAGCCCGTGCAGCTGGATGTCGAGCAGGATGGCGTCGGGCCTCCAGTCTTTCAGGACCTCGAGCGCTTCCACCGGCGAGGCCGCCTTGCGCGTCTCGTAGCCCTCGGCTTCGAGTACGCCTTCCACCAGCGCGAGGCTGGCCGGATCGTCATCGAGAATGAGGATCGAATTCATGACTCCGTCGCTGCCAGCCGGGCGGTGATGTCCGCCGAACCCGCGGTGACGTGCTGCGGTAGCGTGGCGAAGAAGGTGCTGCCGGCCCCAAACGTGCTGCGCACACCGACCGTTCCCCCCTGTGCCTCGACGAGCCGCTTGGTGAGCGCGAGGCCGAGGCCGGACCCGGCGAACTTCTTCGCGGTGCCCGCATCGAGCTGCTGGAACTCGATGAACAGGCGATGCTCGTCCTCGGGCTTGATGCCGATGCCGGTGTCTTCCACTTCGAGGCGGAACCGGTCGCCCGTCTCCGGCAGGATCCGCACGGACACGCGCCCGCCTTCCGGTGTGAACTTGATCGCATTCGACAGGTAGTTGTAGAGCACCTGCTTGAGCCGGATCGGATCGAGGTGCACGATGCCGAGCGACGGATCGACATCCACGCCTACCTCGATCTTCCGTTTCGTCGCGAGGCCGCCGATGATGGCGGTCGTCTCGGCGACGAGCTCCGCCAGGTTGACCGGTTCCGGCTGGAAGTCGATCTTGCCCGACTCCACCTTGGCCAGGTCGAGGATGTCGTTGATCAACTGCAGCAGGTGCTGCGCGCTGGAGTGCATCACCAGCGCGAACTGCTGGTACCTGTCCGGCAGCGGCCCGAAGCGGGCGTCGGCGATCAGCTCCGCGAACCCGACGATCGAATTGAGCGGCGTCCGCAGCTCGTGCGACATGTTGCTGACGAACTCGCTCTTGAGCCGCGCCGCTTCCTGGATGCGGCGGTTCTGCACCTCGAGCACTTCGCGGCGCGCCGCCTCCTCGTTGGCCGCGGCGATGCGCCGCTCGTCGAGCAGCCGCTTGTGTTCGCGGATGTCGCGCGCGATTTTCGACGCGCCGATGACGCGGCCGTCGCCATCGCGGATGGGCGAGACGGTGAGCGAAATGTCGACCAGCCGGCCGTCCTTCGTCTGGCGCACCGTCTCGAAGTGCTCGACGCTCAAGCCGTTGCGGATCCGGCCGAGCACATACGTCTCCTCGTCGAGACGGTCGCTCGGCACGATCTTGGTGATCGATTCTCCGATCATCTCGGCGGCGCTGTAGCCGAACAGCCGCTCCGCCGCCGGGTTCCACGACTGGACGATGCCGTTCACGTCCTTGCTGACGATGGCGTCGTCGGACGACTGCACGAGCGCCGCCAGGTGCAGGGCGGCCGCTCCCAGGAGTTTCTGCGCGCTGATGTCGCGGGCGATCTTCGATGCGCCGATGACGCGGCCCGACCGATCGCGGACCGGCGAGACGGTGAGCGAGATGTCGACGAGGCGGCCGTCTTTTGCCAGCCGCTGCGTCTCGAAGTGGTCCACCATCATGCCCGCCCGAACCCTGGTGAGGATGGCGTCTTCTTCCTGCTGGCGCTCCGGCGGAATGATCTTCCTGATCGACTGTCCGATCATCTCCGCCGCCGTGAAGCCGAACATCCGCTCGGCGGCGGGGTTCCACGACTGCACGATGCCCTCGAGGTCCTTGCCGATGATCACGTCGTCGGACGAGGCGGCGACGGCGCCCAGGTGCAGCGCGGCGATGGCCGCGGCTTTTCGATCGGGGAGCTCGCGGCAGATCTTCGAGGCGCCGATCACGGTGCGCGCCTCGTCGCGGATGGGCGACATCGTCACCGACAGCTCGACGCGGCGCCCGCTCCTGGCGACCAGCACCCGGTCGGAGACGGTCGCGCCCTCCCCGCTGAAGAGGCGCACGAACGCCGCGGCTTCCTCGCGCTGCCCCTCGGGCGGAAACAGCAGCGAGATGTCGCGGCCGATCACTTCACTGGCGCTGTAGCCGAGCATGCGCTCGGCGGCTGGATTCCAGGTGGTGATGCGGCCATCGCGGTCGTTGCAGATGATTGCGTCGTCGGCTGCGTCGAGGATGGCGGCCGCCTGGAAAGTGGAGGAGGACAATAGCTCCAGCCTAGCACGCGCCTCCGCCTCATAAGTGCTGAGCGGCGCCGCCTCCTGTCAGTACTTGACATTCACTCATGGCTGAGTTGTGCGCATTCCGCTATCCTGTGGCGCCATGGCAACGGAGCACGCGAGGCAGAAGGCGACAAGAGGGACGACGGTCGGTGTCGTGACGATCCTGTGTGCGGCCTGGATGCTGGCTGGCGGCCCCACGTCACGGGCGCAGGCACCGCCTGCGTACCGGGTGGACCCGTTCTGGCCGAAGCCGCTGCCGCACAAATGGATCATGCAGCAGGTGCCGACGCTCGCCGTGGGTCCCGACGATCACGTGTGGGTCTTCAACCGGTCGCGGCAGATCCGGCCGGACGAGAACGGCGCGTCCACGAACCCGCCGCGCACCGATTGCTGCATCGCGGGACCGTCGATCCTCGAGTTCGATCCGGAGGGCAACCTGGTTCAGGGATGGGGTGGTCCTGGGTACGTCCCGGGATGGCCCGGAGAACAAACCATCAACGTCGATCGCGACGGGAACGTCTGGATCTCGGGAACCGGGCGGGGTGACAGCATCCTGAAGTTCAGCCGTGACGGGAAGCTGCTCAAGGATTTCGGCCATCGGCCGCCCGCCCCGACGGGACAGACGCCGCCGCCGCTCGTTGAGAACAACCAGCAGACCGAGGTCTTCGTCAGCGGCGTCGCGGGGTTCGACTTCGACGAGGATGCGCGGGAGCTGTATGTCGCCGACACCGAGTTCATCAACAAGCGGATCCTCGTCTTCGACATGAACACCGGCGCGTTCAAGCGCGGCTGGGGAGGGAAGGGCGTACCGCTCGGCGAGATCCCGAACGAGCGGGTCCCGCCGTACGACACGTCAGGGCCTCCGCCCGACATCAAGGAGTTCAACGTCCTGCACTGCATCCACCTGTCGAACGACGGACTGGTGTACGTCTGCGACCGTGGCAACGACCGGGTGCAGGTCTTCACGAAGCAGGGCCGGTACGTCACGCAGTTCTGGATTCACACGTCGACGCCCGCGCGCGGCAGCGAGTGCGGCGGCCCGGGGAGCGACAAGTACGGGCCGTGCGGCACGGTGTTCAACCTGGCATTTTCGCCGGCGCCGCAACAGAACTTCGTGTTCGTGGCCGACGGCGCCAACGACAAGGTGTGGATCGTCAACCGGAAGTCGGGCATGACCGTCGGCTCGATCGGCGACAACGGTCGCATGGCGGGGCAGTTCCACTTCATCGACGGCGTCGCCGCCGACTCGAAGGGCAACATCTACACCGGAGAGGTGGAGACGGGAAAGCGGATTCAGAAGTTCGTGCCGCTGAGCGGCGCGCGGCGGTAACTACACGCAGCCACGAACCATGGCTGTGGCAACGACGCCGCGGAGCGTGACATGACGCCCGACCGCTGGCCGGAGGTCGAACGGCTCTTTCACGCCGCGCTCGAGCAACGCACGGCCGAGCGCGCCGCGTTTCTCGTGGACGCGTGCGCCGGTGATGAGGCGCTGCGGCAGGAGGTCGAGTCGCTCCTCGCACTGGAAGCCCAGGCGCCTGGCTTCCTGAGTGCTCCGGCTATTGCGGCGGCTGACGGCGTTACCGCTGAAGTCCCGTCAGCGATCGGTCCGCCCCTTCGCCCGTACTCGATTCCTGCCTCGATCGCCCCCGGCATGGGCGCGGGCTCCCTCGCGCCCGGCCAGCAACTCGGAGCGTATAGGGTCGAACGCCTCCTCGGCGTCGGGGGTATGGGCGAGGTCTACGAGGCCGAGCACGTCGAGCACGGGCGCCGGGTCGCGCTGAAGGTCTTGAGTCAGAGGTTGCGCGACCCCACGGATCGCGCTCGATTCCTGCGCGAAGGGCAGCTCGCCGCTTCCGTGAGTCACCCCCACGTCGTCTATATCTATGGCAGCGAGGAGATCGCGGGTCTTTCCGTCATCGCGATGGAGTTGTTGCCGGGCGGGACGCTGAAGGACCGGGTCGACCATCACGGGCCGCTTGCACCGATTGACGCGATCGATGTGATTCTCCAGGTCGTGTCGGGTCTCGACGCCGCGCAGGCAGCAGGGATCCTCCATCGCGACATCAAGCCATCGAACTGTTTCGTCGACGCGGACGGAACGGTCAAGATCGGTGACTTCGGCTTGTCGATCCCCACCTATGCGCGCGATGTCACGCAACTCTCGACGACGGGCACCTTCCAGGGGACGCCGCAGTTCGCCTCGCCAGAGCACTTGCGCGGGGAGCCGCTCGATGTGCGCTCGGATATCTATGCGGTTGGGGCAACGCTGCACTACCTGCTGACAGGCCAGCCGCCGTTTCACGACCGGAACCTGGTGGCCCTGATCTCGCGCATCGCGACGGAACCGCCGCCCTCGCTGCGAACGGGACGGCCGGACATTCCGGGCGCTCTTGCTGCACTGGTCTTCCAGTGTCTCGCCAAGGATCCCGCCCACCGGCCAGCAAGCTACCGCCATCTCGCACGGGTGCTCGAGCCCCTCAGTTCGAGTATCAAGACGCCGGCGCCGCTTGGCATGCGCTTCGCCGCCGGCTTCATCGATCTCTTCTTTTCTCAGTTCCTGCTGATCGCGCCGACCATCCTGCTCTTTGCCAGGCCGTCGTCGGCATTCGGGGTGCGACCCGTCTGGGAAAATCTCGTCGAGGTAGCCTACTTCGCCATCACCGAGAGCGCGTGGGGCGCATCGCTCGGCAAGGCGCTGTGCGGATTCCGGGTGGTGACGGAAAACGGGGCACGGCCCCGATTCACGAGGGCTCTTCTGCGGGCGCTGGTCTTCGTCGGGCCCGCGTGGCTGGCGTCCGGAGTGGCCCTGTTGATCGCCGGTCGTGCGATTTCCGAGCAGCCCGCGGGCCCGCTGATTGCCATACTCGCCGAGTCCATCGTCGGGGCGGTGCTGTTCTCGACCGCACGGCGTGCGAATGGATTTGCGGGGATTCACGAACGGGTGAGTCGGACGCGAACCGTGTCGACGTCCCCGCTCGATGTGCGTCGAATCGTGCGGTCTTCCCCCGCCCCGTTCGAAGTTCCAGCGGGTCGCCGGCTCGTTGGACCATATGTGTGCGGGGACGCCGTCGGCGCGCAGTCGGATTGCGGCGCAGCACTGGGATACGACGAGCGGCTTCGGCGCACGGTGTGGCTGCGGTTCCCCGCGGCAGACTCCGATGTGGTTCCTCTTGTCAGACGTACGTTGCGGAGACCAGGACGACCCCGCTGGTTGGCCGGGCAGCGTACCCGCGGCCTGGCGTGGGATGCCTACGAAGAGGTGCCCGGTCAGCCATTCGAGCGGTTTTTGACGGAGCGTCAGTCATGGGCGACGGTTCGTGGATGGCTCTACGATCTCGCCGAAGAAGTACACGCGGGGCTCGAGGATGGGTCCCTTCCTGTCGTCGCGTTCGATCGCGTGTGGGCCGGCGACGATGGTCGAGCGCGGTTGCTGGACTGGCCGGTGCCAAAGGATCGGCCCGAATTGACGGGTTCAGCGCCACCAACGCAAGCGGTTGATTTGGCATCGGCTGAACGGTTCCTGTACCAGGTGGCGGTGTGCGCCCTCGAGGGGCACGACATTCCTGCGGACACTCGGGTCCCGGTTCCCGCACCACGGGTGCCGCTTCCGCTGCCGGCAACCGCATGCCTCGCCAGGCTTGGCCAGGAACGGTTCACAACATTTGAAGACATGCTCGAGGCGCTCGGTGCTGCCGTTCGGGGTCCCGCAGCGGTCTCCCGCACCAAGCGTGCAGCCCACCTCGCGCTGTGTGCCATCCCGATCTTTCTCATCTCCGTTCTGGGTCTGCTTTCGATATACGAAGTGTCTATCGCGCCGCGTGAGCAGCTGGCGCCTGAGATCGCCGAGCTGGCGGCGTGCCTGACTCGTCTCGAGGAGCTGGACAATCGTGGCGTTCCGCCAACGAACCCCGAGCATCGCGCGCTCGAAATCTACGTCGCCGGACGGCATCGCGGCCTGATTTCCGATCCCCCGGTCTGGTCCTCGTCACCTCTTGCGCAACGGGCAGTTCCCAGCCAGCGACGTGCGCTTGCCGCTCGCGTCGCCGCTACGTTCGCCGCCCCCCGGGCAGCTGACGTCGACGAGGCGGCCCGCCGCCTGACGCCGTTGCTGGACACCGTGCGGTCTGGCGTCGACGGTGCCCACCCGTACATTCGCTCGGTGAGCAGCGGCGATGTGGCCGACAGAGCCGGCATGAAAGTGAATGATGTGGTCGTCAAGGTCGAGGGTGAGCCGATCACGTTCGCGTCGCAGCTCAGGAGGGCGATTATCAGCCATCCCGATCAATCGATCGCTCTGTCAATCCTGCGTGACGGTCAGCCGATGACGATTCGCGCGACGCCGGCGCGAAGAGGCGATCAGGGGCTGCTCGGGATCTTCATCGCCAATGAAGAGAAACCGGAGATGACCGCCACGATTGCGTGGCGGTATGCGTGGCTGCACGCGATGGTTGGCTTGCTGGTCGCCGGAACCGTCGGTCTTCTCTCTGCGTTTGCCGTTCGCGGCGGCATCGCGCTGCGACTGATGAATATCGCCGTTGTCACCAGAGATGGAGCCCTGGCGTCCGCGTCGAGGGCAAGGTGGCGAGCGGTGGTGAGCTGGTTACCCGTGCTGGCCGCGGCCGCCGCAGCGTTCGCGGGTCATTCGCCGCTCTTGACGCTGGAAGTGCAGCCCTGGCCATTCTTCGCGATCGTTCCCCGCCTGCCTCCCGTGTTTCCTCAGGGGCCGCCGGCCGTCTTCTTCCCCACCGAGCCCTCGATCGTCGCGGTGAGGGTGGCCCTCATCACGATTGCCCTGTGCGTGTTCGTGCTCGGGGCCGTATCTGCGGTCATCACGCCTGAACGCGGCTTTCAGGATCGCCTGGCGGGCACCTGGCTGGTGCCCCGTTGAGGCCGTCCACGCAGGGCCGGCCTCAAGGGTAATCGCGGAGCCTCGGCGACCCGTGCTTGAAGTCCGGATGCTCCGGATAGGCGTCGTGATTCGGCATCATGATCTTCGGCAGGCTCTGCGCGTCGAGGACCTGCTCGTCGCTCTTGATCACGTCGTTCCTGAAGAGCAGGAACGCCGTCAGCGCGTAGACCTCGTCCGGCTTGAGGCTTCCCTCCCGGCCGAGGGGCATGCCGCGGTTGATGTAGTCCCACATCACGGTCGCGTACGGCGCGCTCACCGCCATGAGGCCCGGTGCCTGGATGCCCATGTCCATCCCCGGCATCCGCCCGGGGTTGGTCGGCGCACCCTTGGCGACGATCAGTGTCGGCGCCTTGCCGCCTTCACCGTTCCGGCCGTGGCACTGGGAGCATCCCTTCTCGATGAAGAGATCCCTCCCCTCCTTCGCGGTGCCATGCCCTGGCGGGAGCTCTTTGCCAGTGGGGCTGATGGAGATGTCCCACGCACGGACTTCGTCCGGCGTCGGCGTCCGTCCCAGGTGATAGGTCGGCGACTGCGCGCTCACCGACGCGCCGAGCACGAGCACCAGCCCGAGGAGCGTAGCGCTAAAGGAAATTCGCATTGCGCACGCTCCCGTCGCTGGCGATCTTCCAGACCTGAATCGTGTTGTCCGCGCCCTTGACCGTGAACTGCGGGGTCAGCGGCTCGTTCCAGAACTTCGCCACCTCGGCTCGCGTCGGCTGCACCGTGCCGAGGTCGTCCGTGCAGCGCGACATGATGTCGCACTCCTTGCCGTCCCACGTCCATGGCAGCGCGAAGCGCGTGTGCGCCATCCGGTACGCCGGCGTCTGCAGCTCGGCGACCTTCCAGGTCTTGCCGCCGTCGGTGGAGACGTCCACCTTGCGAACGGCGCCCGCGCCGGACCACGCCAGGCCGTTGAGCTCGTAGTGCCCCGGTCCGGGCAGTCGCTGGCCCCCTGCCGGGAAGGTGATGACCGACTTCGGTCCAATCTGGTTGGTCAACGCGACGACCTTCGGATCCTTCTGCAGGTGCCCGTAATCGTTGTAGGTCATGTAATAGCGATCCACGACCTTGATGCGCCGCAGGTACTTCGTCTGATAGATGCCTTCGTAGCCCGGCACGACCAGCCGCAGCGGGAACCCCTGCTGCGGCCGCACCGGCTCGCCGTTCTGGCCCCACGCCACGAGGCAGTCGTCCATCGCCTTGGTCATCGACACGCTCGAGGCGCCTTTCACTTCCTCCGCGCCTTCCGACACGATCCAGTTCCCGCCGCTCTGTACGCCGGCTTCCTTCAGCAGCGTCGAGAGGAGCACGCCGGTCCATTGACTGCAGCTCGTCATCCCGTGCGTCTGCGCCACCGTCTCCCGTCGCGGCGTCGAGCGGTTGCCGATGCATTCGACGAAGTGCACGCGCGTGACCGAGGGGAAGCGCTTCAGCTCGTCCATCGTGAAGATCAGCGGACGGTCCACCATCCCGTGGATCATCAGCCGGTGCTCTTTCGGATCGATGTCCGGGACGTAGAAGCCGCGGTGGGCCGCGACGTAATGGAGCGAGGACGGCGTGATGCTGCCGACCGATTCGCCGAGCGGCGTCACGACGTGAAACGTCAGCCCGAAGGCGTCGGGCGACGGCCGCCCTTCCGACGCCTCGCGCAGCGAGGTGACGAAGCGCGAACGCTCACCGTAGGCAATCAGCTCCTTGATATTTTTCTTCGCGGGCTCGGCCGCCGCGGCTGCGGGCGTCTGTCCGCGGGCCGGGCGTACGGCTCCCGCCGCTGCGCCGGCTACCGCCGCGCCACTCGCCAGGAATTTCCTCCGACTGGGTTTCTTCGCATGCATAAGTGATCCCTTCGCAGATGAAGCCAGGCCACTCCGGCGCTTTCCCGGCGGCATTCTTATACATCAATTTCCCCGCATTTCCGGCGTTTCATTCGTTGACAGCGCGTGCAGCGGGACGCATACTCGCGCCCTCGCTCACCCCTCCTCGGTCTCTGGTTTCGGTCTACTGCATCCAGGGAGGCACTTCGATGCGGCGTCGCCCCTACCGGTCTGTCCTTCTTGTCCTCGGACTTCTCGTACTCATTCCGTTCGCGCGCACCGCCAGCGCGCAGGAAGCCAGCATCATCGGCCAGGTCACCGACGCGAGCGGCGGCGTCCTTCCGGGCGTGACCGTCACCGCCACGAGCCCGGCGCTCCAGGTGCCGCAAGTCACCGGCGTCACCGACGAGCGCGGCGAATACCGGCTGACGCAGCTCCCGATCGGGACCTACGTGGTCGATTACATGCTGCAAGGCTTCGTCACCGTGCGCCGGCAGGACCTGCGGCTGACGGCCGGCTTCACCGCGAAAGTCGACGTGGCGCTCGCGGTCGGCGGCGTCGCGGAGACGCTCACGGTGTCCGGTGCGGCGCCTGTCGTCGACGTCAAGGCGACCGCCGCGCGCACGCAATTGACGAGGGAGACGCTGGAGGTGCTGCCGACGAGCCGCAGCGGCCTGATCGCCGTGATGGCGCAGGCGCCGGGCGTGGTCTCCAACCTGGACATCGGCGGCAACACGACGGGGAGCAACCCGAGCTTCCGCGCCTTCGGACAATCCGGCGAGTCGTGGACCACGATCGAAGGGATCGCCACGACCTCCGTCAGGTCCGCTCTCGACGGCAGCGGAAACCAGTTCGACTACGCCTCGTTCGAGGAGACGACGGTACAGACGGTCGGCCATTCGGCGGAGGCGCCCAACCGCGGCATCCAGCTCAGCGTGATCGTCAAATCGGGCGGCAACGATTTCCACGGCAACGGGTTCTGGTCGCAGACAAGCGATCGGCTCCAGAGCCGGAACGTCGACGCCGCGCTCCGCGCGCAGGGCGTGGCGAGCGGCAGCCCTGTCGAAGCGCGGTGGGATCGAAGCGGTGAGCTTGGCGGGCGAGTGATCCGCAACAAGCTGTGGTTCTACACCTCCGTGCGCGGCCGCCGCGAGAACGACATCATCGTCGGTGCATTCAAGCCCGACGGCTCGCGCGCCGCCGACGAGACGCTGCAGACCTTCTACACGCTGAAGACGACATACCAGATGACCCCGTCGAACCGGTTCATCGGCTTTCACCAGTATCAGTACCGGAACAACCTGACGGGCATCACGCAGTTCACGACGTGGGATGCGCGCGTGCGCGCCATCTACGGGCTGCACCACGCCAAGTTCGAATGGGACGGGACGAGAGGGAACACCTTCGTCTCGGTGCAGGAGGGGTATCGCCGCTACCGGATCGATCGCGGCTTGCCCGGCTCCGAGCTGTTCACCGACCAGGTAGCGACCATCGATCAGATCACGTCGCGCGTGACCGGGATGAACACCAACGCGCAGACGCTGAACTTCGAAGGGCGCAGCCAGACGACCGCGACGATCACGCACTACCGGCCGAACATCCTCTGGGGCAATCACGAGCTGAAGGGCGGCGTCGACTATCACAAGTCGTACGGCGACCGGTCGACCAGCGACCGCGGCGCCGCCACCAATTACCAGCTCATTTTCAGGAACGGCGCGGCGTTCCAGCTGGCCGCCTACAACAATCCGATCAAGCCGGCCAACGTGATCTACTACGTCGGCTCGTACGCGCAGGACAGCTGGACGATTGCGCGCCGGCTGACGCTGAACCTCGGCCTGCGCTACTCCTACAACAACGGCTTCCTGCCCGAGCAGTGCCGGGGCGCGGCGCCGGCTCCACTCGACACGTTGTACCAGGCGCAGTGCTACCAGAAGATCCAGTTCCAGAAGTTCGGCGCCGTCGTGCCGCGTCTGCACGCGGCGTACGACGTGACGGGTGACGGCAAGACGGTGCTCAAGGGCGGGTGGGGCCGCTTCAGCTCCATGCGGCAGGTGGACGAGATGGCGATCGCCAATCTCAACACCCACCTGCAGACCGTCTTCAGGTGGCGCGATCTCAACAACAACCGGCTGTTCGACAGCGGTGAGGTGAACTTCGACCGCGAGGGGCCGGACTTCGTCAACACGACCGTGTTCGTCGGCGGAGCGCAGGCCGGCGGCGTGCCGAACCCCAACGAGCGGCCGCCCAAGAGCGACCAGTTCGATGTCTCGGTCGAACGCCAGCTGGTCCCGAACCTGGCCGTCCGCGTGACCGGCATCTACTCGAAGGACAGCGACACGTACCGCATCCAGAACAACCTGCGTCCCTACGGCGCGTACAACATTCCGATCACCAATCCCGACCCCGGTCCCGACGGGCGGGTCGGGACGGCGGATGACCCGGGGACGTTCATGACGTATTACGACTACCCGGCGTCGCTGGCCGGACAGAAGTTCCAGCAGCCGATGCTGATCAACGACCCGGCCTCTGACGCGTCGTATGCGAGCTTCGAGGCGGCCGCCAGCAGGCGCCTCGCGAACCGGTGGCAGTTCATGGCGTCGTTCTCCACGACGAAGCGCCATATCCCGTACATCCCGAGCACGGCCGGCGGCCTCGGGTTGCTGCTGACCGATTTCAACCCGAACGCGGAGATCAACGCCGCGGACGACACGCGTGAGTGGCTGGGCCGGCTGTCGGGCAGCTACGTGTTCCCCGCCGACGTGCTCGTGTCGGCCAACTTCGAGCGCCGCAGCGGCGACCCCGACGCGCGCACGGTGTCGTTCACCGGCGGCCAGCAGATTCCGTCGATCACGCTGCGCGTCGAGCCGCTCGGCAGCATCCGGCGGCCCGACCTGAACATCCTGAACCTGCGCACCGAGAAATCGTTCCGCCTGCGATCGCAGCACAGGATTTCGCTCAGGGTGAATCTCTACAACGCGCTGAACACCAACAGCGTGACCAACTGGACGCTCCTGTCCGGACCCAATTTCCTCAGGCCGAGCGCGATCGTGCCGCCGCGGATTGCCGAGCTCGGCGCGACGTATGAGTTCTAGAAAGAGGAGCGCCCGCAGCCGGGAACCATGAGCACGAACCGGGAGAGGAACGACCGTCGTGGAGTACGCAGGCATCGCGCACCGGCGGTCGAGGGTGAGACGCGCGTCCTCGAGCCCGCGCTGCTTCCGCGCTATCTCCCGGTCCTGCTGCTGCTGTTCGCGGCCAGCGGCGCGGCGGCGCTGATCTACGAGATCGCCTGGTTCCAGCTGCTGCAACTGGTCATCGGCTCGTCGGCCATCTCGCTGGGCATCCTGCTCGCCACGTTCATGGGCGGCATGTGCGCCGGCAGCCTCCTGCTTCCTCGCCTCGTCTCACAGCGGCACCATCCGCTGCGCGTCTACGCCTCGATCGAGCTGGGCGTCGGCGCGGTCGGCCTCCTCGTGCTCTGGCTGACGCCGCTGCTCGGGCGCGTGTACATCGCGTGGGGCGGCGATGGACTGACCGGCGTGCTCCTGCGCGGCGCGGTGGCGGCGCTCTGCCTGCTGCCGCCGACGCTGCTGATGGGCGCGACGCTCCCCGCCGTCGCGCGCGCGATCGAAACGACGCCCGCAGGTGCGTCGTGGCTCGGATATCTCTACGGGGGAAACATCGCCGGCGGCGTCGGCGGATGCCTGCTCTGCGGCTTCTACCTGCTGCGCGTCTTCGACGCCGCGGTCGCGACGTATGCGGCCGTCGCGTTGAACGCCGCGGTGGGCGCCGTCGCCCTCGCCCTCGCCACCGTTGCGCCCGGCAGCAGGGCGCCCGGCCCCGTCGTGGCGTTCGCGAATCCGCGCCATCGGCGCGTCCATGTCGTCATCGGCCTGTCAGGGTTCTGCGCGCTGGCGGCCGAAGTGATCTGGACGAGGCAGCTCGGGCTCCTCTTCGGCGGCTCGGTCTATGCTTTTGCGATCATCCTCGCGGTCTTTCTCGCGGCTCTCGGCATCGGCAGCGCGGTGGCATCCTTTCTCTGCCGGCACGTCGTCACCGACGCCGCGTCCGCGCTCGGCGTCTCCCAGCTCCTGCTTGCGGCGGCGATCGCGTGGACCGCGTACCTCGTCAACGCGGCGCTGCCGTACTGGCCGATCGCACCGTCGATCTCGGCGATCTCGTTCAACTTCCAGCTCGACGTCGCGCGCGCCGTCCTGGCATTGTTCCCGGCGGCGCTGCTCTGGGGCGCCAGCTTTCCGCTCGCGCTGGCGGCAGCCGCCGCACACAGGCCCGCGCAGGATCATGCGGCGGTCGTCTCCGGCGTCTACGCGGCCAACACGGTGGGCGCGATTGCCGGCGCGCTCGGCGCAAGCTTTCTCCTCGTCGGCTGGATCGGCTCGCAGCATGCGCAGCAGCTGCTGATGGTGGTCAGCCTCATCGCCGGTGTTCTTCTCCTGGTTCGCGGACCATCCTCCGACGCCGCCACACGGAGATCGCCGTCGCCCGTTGTCCTGATCCCGGCGCTCGCCGCCCTCCTCGCGTTGACGCTCGCGGTGCCCCCGATCTCCTCGTGGCTCGTCGCCTTCGGTCGATTCGCACCCGGCTGGGTCGGGCTCACGGACATCATCTACGTCGGAGAAGGCATTCATTCGTCCGTGGCCGTGTCGCGCGATTCCACCGGTGCGCTCAAGTACCACGCATCGGGCAAGGTCCAGGCCTCGAGCACGCCGCAGGACATGGGCCTCCAGCGGATGCTCGGCCACCTCACGACCCTGCTGCCCGCCAATCCGCGCTCGATCTTCGTCGTCGGCTACGGCGCCGGCGTGACGGCAGGCGCGCTCTCGATCGATCCGCGAGTGGAGCGCATCACGGTCGCGGAGATCGAGCCGCTCGTCCCGCGCGTCGTCTCACGGTACTTCGGCGACGTCAACCAGCACGTCGCCGACAGCCCGAAGCTCCAGGTCCGCCTCGACGACGGGCGGCATTTCATCCAGACGAGCGGCGAGAAGTTCGACGCCGTCACGACCGACCTCGTGGACCCCTGGGTCAAGGGGACGGCCGCGCTCTTCACCCGTGAATTCTTCGAGACCGTCCGCGATCACCTGAACCGCGGCGGCATCGTCACGATGTTCGTCCAGCTGTACGAGACGAGCCCGGACGCGGTGAAGAGTGAAATGGCGACGTTCTTCGACGTATTCCCCGAGAGCGCGGTCTTTGGCAACACGCGCGAGGGGCGCGGCTACGACCTCGTGCTGGTGGGACAGGTCGAACCGCTGCGGATCGATCTCGATGACATCGAGGCACGCCTCGCGAGCCCCGCCTACGCGCGAGTCGCGCAGTCGCTGCGCGAGGTCGGCTACTCGTCAGCCGTGCAACTGCTGGCCACCTACGCCGGCCGCCCCGCCGATCTGGGCGCGTGGCTGGCCGGGGCCGTCATCAACCGCGATCGGGACCTGCGCCTCGAGTATCTCGCCGGCCTGGGGATGAACCTGTTCCAGAACGACCGCATCTACGCCGACATGCTGGCGTATCGCCGCTTTCCGGAGCATCTCTTCGTCGGCTCCGACGCGCGGATGCAGGCGCTCTTCGACGCCGGCGGAGGAAGCCGCACCGTTCCGTGATTGACAGCCGCCCGACCCGGGCGGATACTTTGCGCCACTGAACTCCAGAGAGGCATCGATGATCGATCGATTGCGCCTCGCCGTTCTCTCCTCGAACAACTATCCGTAGCTCTGTCTCCGCGTCGCTTCCACCGGTGTCAACGCGTTCCGCGTGCAAGGGAGGAGGCCACAATGGTTTGCAGGTTCCCGGGCATCGACCAGCGTTTCATGCTTGTGCTCGTCGTGGTGTGTCTGGCTCTGCCCGCCGGCCAGGCACTCGCGCAGGACGCGAGCATCATCGGCCAGGTGACCGACGAAGGGGGCGGCGGCCTGCCCGGCGTGACCGTCACGGCCACCAGCCTGGCGCTGCAGGTGCCGCAGGTCACCGACGTCACCAACGATCTCGGCGAATATCGCCTGACGGCGCTGCCGCTCGGCACCTATGCGGTGCAGTACGAGCTCGCGGGCTTCGGAACGCTCCGCCGCGAGGACCTGCGGCTGACCGCCGGGTTCACGGCGCGCGTCGACATCCGCCTCAAGGTCGGCACGCTGTCGGAGACCGTGACGGTGTCGGGCGCGGCGCCGATCGTCGACGTCGCGGCCACGTCCACGCGCACGCAGCTGACGCGGGAGACGCTGGAGTTGATTCCGACCGGCCGTGCCGGCCTGCAGTCGATGATGGTGCAGGCGCCCGGAGTGCGCACCAACCTCGACATCGGCCAGCCGACCGCGAACCCGCTGTTCCGTGCCTTCGGCCAGAACGGCGATTCCTGGCAGCAGCTCGATGGCGTGGTGACGACCTCGCCCAAGGGCGGCAACCAGAGCGGCAACTGGTTCGATTCGAGCGTCTTCGAGGAGGCCTCGATCACGAGCGTCGCCAATTCGGCAGAGGCGCCGAGCCGCGGCATCCAGGTCTCGGTCGTCATCAAGTCGGGTGGCAACGACTTCCACGGCAGCGGCACGATGATCCAGTCCGGGAAGAAGCTGCAGGCCGACAACCTCGACGACAAGCTGCGGGCGCAGGGTATCACCAGCGGCAACCCGATCGCGACGCGATGGGACAGGTCAGGCGAAATCGGCGGCCGCATCGTCCGCAACAAGCTCTGGTTCTATGCGCAGGCGCGCGAGCGCCGCGACGACAACTTCATCCTGGGCGGGTTCAAGCCGGATGGGACGCCCTCCATCAGCACCCAGCTTCAGCGGTTCACGACGATCAAGCTCTCGAACCAGGTGAGTCCGTCCACGAAGATCATTGGCTTCTACCAGCACCTGGGCCAGACAGGCGACGGTGCCGCCCTCACGCAGTTCACGGCCTACGAGTCGCGCCAGGTCACCTACGTTCCCGTGCACACTGGCAAGATCGAATGGCAGATGGCGAAGGGGAACAGGTTCATGTCGTTCCAGTACGGGTTCTGGAACTGGTACTACCGGCGCAACGGCGCGTCGGACAACGTCGCCACCAGCGACCAGCTGACCGGCATCATCACCGGCATGAACTCGGTCGCCGCGACGCGGCAGCACGAGGGCCGCAAGGGCGTCAAGGGGGTCATGAACTGGTACAAGCCCGGGCTGCTGTGGGGCAACCACGACTTCAAGGTGGGATTCGACGACACGCCGGGCGCGCACGCCGATCGATCGACCGTCGATCGGGGCGCGGCCCAGAACTACATCCTCATCTTCAGGAACGGCGCGCCGTTTCAGCTCGACGCCAAGAGCAACCCGACCAATCCCTCGAGTCCCGTCAACTACCTCGGCGCGTACCTGCAGGACGACTGGACGATCGCGCGCCGGCTGACGTTGAACCTGGGTATCCGCTACGCGCACGACAACGGCTTCCTCCCGGAGCAGTGCCGCGTGGCGTCGCGGCCGCCGCTCGACGCCGTGTTCCCGGCGCAGTGCTTTCCGTTCATCCAGTTCAAGGTCTGGAACCCGATCTCGCCGCGGCTGCACTTCGCCTACGACGTCACGGGCGACGGCAAGACGCTGCTGAAGGCCGGGTGGGGGATGTACGTGCATCAGCGCGGGATCGACGAGCTGCAGATGGCGAACGCGCTCGCCGACAGCGTCGCGACCTACACGTGGCGCGACACCAACGGCAACAAGCTGTTCGATCCCGGCGAGGTGAATTTCGACCCTAACGGGCCGGACTTCGTCGCCCGGCGCGTGGAGGTCGGTCAGGCGCTCTCGGGCGCTGTGCCCAACCCGAACGAGCGGGAGCCGATGACCGACGAGTTCTCGCTGTCGTTCGAGCGGCAGCTGATTCCGAACCTCGCGCTCAGGGCGACCGGCATCTACTCGCGCGAACACAACACCTATCGCGTCCAGAACAACAAGCGGCCGTACGACGTCTACAACATCCCGATCACGGCTCGCGATCCGGGTCCCGACGGCCGGCTCGGCACCGGCGACGATCCGGGGACGACGGTGACCTATTGGGAGTACCCGGCGGCGTACCAGGGGGCCGCGTTCCAGGAGCCGATGCTCGTCAACGACAAGCGATCCGAAGGCAACTACCGGAGCGTCGAGGTTGCCGCCACCAAGCGCATGTCGAACCGCTGGATGATGATGGCCTCGTACTCCGCCACCAAGCTCCACGTGCCGTTCGTCTCCAACACCGCGGGGTTGACCGACTTCACCGGCGGCGGGGGACTGACGGTGATCCTCGCCACGTTCGATCCGAACGCGGAAATCTTCTCGGAGAACAACACGTGGGAGTGGATTGGCCGGCTGTCGGGCGCCTACGTCTTCCCGGGGGACGTGACGATGTCCGCGAACTTCGAGCAGCGGAGCGGCGATCCGTGGGCGCGGCAGGTCTCGGTGACGGGCGGCCGCACCATCCCGCAGAACAGGCAGCGGGTAGAAGCGATCGGCGCCCGGCGCCTGGACACCATCAACATCCTGAACCTCCGGGGCGAGAAGGGCTTTCGCGTGCGCAACCGCCAGCGGGTCGCCGTGCAGGTGAACCTCTACAACGCGCTGAACATCAACACCGCGACCGCCGTCACGCCGCTGTCAGGACCGAACTTCAACGTGCCGACGGCGATCACGCGGCCGCGTCTCGGCGAGGTGGGTCTCGTCTATAGCTTTTGATGCGAATGCCCCCGGCGATTTGTCACGCACTGATGATGCTGAAGGAGGGTGTGGTCATGTCGTTTCGAGACCGGGTCACGCTGATACGTTCGGTGCTGTTCTGCGCGGGCGTGCTTGGCGTGGCGCTGCCGGCGGCGGCACAGGACGCGCCGCCGCTGGAGCTCTCGGCCGGCTACCGGCTGCTGCACGTGCAACGGGGCTTCGGCGTCGACTTGTCGAACATCAAGGAGACGCTCCACGGCGTCTACGCCGAAGCGGCCGCCAACGAAACCGACCTGCTCTCGCTGGTGGGACAGGGAGCCGTGAACTTCACGAAGGTCGGCGGGCAAAATGTGAAGGCCTACGAGTTCGCGGCCGGTCCGCGGTTCAACCGGCGCTTGGCGAGCCAGACCCTGTTCGGCCAGTTCCTGATCGGCGTCGCGCACTACCAGCCGCACGGGCCCGAGCGCTCGACGAACGCGACGTTCCACCTGGGCGGCGGTGTCACCGTCTGGCCGCGCCAGGGGGTTGGCCTTCGCGTGGGGGGCGACTACGAGCTGATTTTCACGGGCGGGTCGAACCTGCTGTCGCCGCAGACCGGCGAACGGACGCACGGTCTGCGACTGACCACGGGAGCCGTGTTCGCGCTCGGCCGATAGCGGTCGCGCTCTCGCGCGATCGCTATCAATTCCCAACGCCCAAATTCCAACTCCCACGTCGTTCGTAGGGGCCGACCCTCAGGTCGGCCCTTGGGAGTTGGGCGTTGGAAGTTGCGAGTGGGCCGGAAGCCGCTATTGGCGCGCGGGCGTGAACTTGTGGATGCGCCGCCCGCGGTTCTCCGCGACGTAGACGTTGCCCCGCGAGTCCACCGCGATCCCGTGCGCCTGGTTGAATTCACCGGGGAAGTTTCCGGAGCGGCCGAAATAGCCGATCATCTTCCCGCTTGCCCGATCGACCATGTCGATGGTCGCGTTGTTCTGGTTGACGACGAAGATCACGTTCTGATCGGGTGAGAAGTCGATCGCCACGGTGGCCCCCCCGAATGCGGCCGCTGAACCGGCCGCTGGCGGCGTCACCGGCGTCCACGGAAGATCTATCGTGCGCTTGAGCGTGCCCATCTTGTCGTACACCTGGATCTTCGAGCCGTTCCGGTTGCAGACGTAGACGAGACCGTCGTTGCCCATCGTCATGCAGTGGACCGTCTCCATGTCCGGCTGCCACTGGCGGAGGAACTTGCCGGTCGAATCGAACACGGCGATGCGGCGGTTGCCGCCCGCGCCTTCACCGTCCGACACGTAGACGTCGCCGTTGCCCCGATCGACGTAGATGCTCGACGGCATGTAGAAGATGGCCGCGCTCGAGTTGAGCGGCTTCCCCTTGGCGGTGCCGTCGCTCGAGTCGACCACACCCTTCTTGCCGATCTGCAGCAGCATCTTGCTCCCGTCGTGCGTCCACTTCTGCACCATGCCCGACGGGGCGCTCCCGATCCAGATGTTGTTGTCCTTGTCCACGTGACAGGAGTGGAGCCTGGGATCCAGCTGCTTGAGATCGCCCCAGGAGTTGACAACGTTGCCGTCGCCGTCGAACTCGATGATCGGCGGCGCGAGGCGGCCGGTGTTCAGCTCGCCGTCGAGAACGTCCTGGCGGTTCAGGATGAAGACATGGCCCGCCGCGTCGACGCAGGTGCCGCCGAGCCCGCCCAGGATCCACTGGTTGGGCAGCGGCTTCGGCCAGTTGACGTCGGCCACGTAGTGCGGCGACGTACGGGTTTGGGCGTGGGCGAGGCACACACCGGCAATCGCGCCGGCGAGGGTGAGGATTGTGCCGACTCGAACACTGATGCGGCTTCGTGTCACGGTCGTTCCTCCTGCGAAAGTTCCGTTTACGCGCGGCATCCTAACCCATGTCGGGCGGGGATGCTATTCAGTCGTCACTTTGCGGAAGTCGGCGTCGCGGTAGACGACCTTGCCGCCGACCATCGTCATCATCACGCGCATCTGCTCGATGCGCTTCGCCGGCACGGTCATGATGTCTTCGGGGAGCACCACGAGGTCGGCGTAATAGCCCGGCGCGATCATTCCCTTTGTCGATTCCTCGAACGTCAGGTACCAGTGGTTGCGCGTCACCATCCGCAGCGCGTCCTCACGGGAGACCTTCTGGTCGACTCCCATGGGCCCGGCGGAAATCGTCTCGCGCGTGACGAAGTGATAGATCACCCACAGCGGCGAATACGGCACGACGCTCGAGTCGGTGCCGCCCGACACCGGCAACCCGGCATCGAGGTACATCCGCACGGGCGTGGTGAGGAATGCGCGCTGCCTGCCCCAGTACTTCACCAGGCTGGGCCCGGCGAGGTACAGGTGGTCCTGCAGCGACAGGAACAATCCGAGCGCCTTCATGCGCGGGAGGTGGTCGCGGCGTCCGATGAACGCGTGCTCGATGCCCCAGCGCTTGCCGACGATTGACGCCTCCGCGTTGGCGGCCTCGTAGCCGGCGAGGACCTCGTCGATCGCCGCGTCGCCGACCGCGTGCGTGAACACGCGCCACCCGAGGCGGTTGTACAGCTTCACCGTCTCGTTGAACTGCGCGGGCGCTGTCGTCTGCAGTCCCCGGAACGTCCCGCCTTCGCCGTACGGCTCCTCGTACGGGTCCCGCATGTACCCGCCTTCGAAGCCGCCGTCGACGCCCATCTTCATGCCGCCGAGGCGCAGGAGCGCATCGCCGTCGGTCGGCGACAGCCCCGACGACTTCAGCGTCTGCTCGATGGCCGCCGGCGCGCCGCCCAGCCGCAGCAGCTGCGTCACGCGCATGGTGAGCAGGCCGCGCCGCTCCATCTCCTTCCGCATGCGGTAGTTGCCGATCGAATCGCCCGGATGCCGGACGGCGGTGAGACCCACCGCGTGCAGCTTGTCGTATTCGGCGATCTGATCCTGGATTCGCTGCTCCGGCGTCCGCGGTGTGTCGGCGGGAAGCGTCACGAGCGATTTCGCCGTGTCCACCAGCTCGCCATTGAGCTCCCCGTCCGCGTAGCGCGTGATGCGGCCGCCGGCCGGCTGCGGCGTGGTGCGCGTGATATGCCACTTCGCGAGTGCGGCCGAATTGAGGACGTACTCGTGGCCGCCGCGCAGGATCACCACCGGCGTCATCGGCGCCGCGCGGTCCAGGTCGCGTCGCAGCGGGAGGCGCTGTTCCTTCAACTGCGCCTCGTGCCAGTCGTTGTTCGATACGACGACCTCGCCCGGTTCGGCGCTTCGCACGCGACCAGCGATCGCGTTCAGCACCTCGTCTACCGTGCGCGTGCGAGAGAGATCGACACCGGGTCCCCCGCCCGCGGTGTGCAGGTGGTTGTCGGTGAGACCGGGAACCACGGTCATGCCGCGCAGGTCGACCTGCCGCGTGTTCGGCCCGGCGAGACGCCGCACCGCCTCGTTCGTGCCAACCGCCGAAAACCGGTCGCCGGCGATAGCGACAGCCTGCGCGTAGGAAAATTGGTCGTCGACGGTGACAACCCGGGCGTTGTAGTAGATGACGTCCGGCACCGCTCCGGCGCCCTGCCGCTGCGCCGGCGCGACCTGCGTGAGGGCGGTAAAAACCGCGACGGTCGTTGCCGCGACGATGATCTTGAAAGACATGGCGAGCTATCGGAGGCGGCAAGCTTAACCGGACCGCAGGCGGCTGTCGCCGGAAATATTGCCTCGTCATCCAGCCTTTATCGGGCAGTCACAGCGCGCTGCGGGGGCCGATCGGCTCGATCCGGTTTCGCGGCGCAGGCAAGCCGGGGAGGTCTCGGCACAGCTCAGCCAAAAACGATTGTCATGGCGCTTGCACGCCTCAACCGCGTGCTCCGAAGGATTGCGATTGGCTGTGCCATCGGTCTAGTCACGCTCCTGAATCCGACATCAGGATTCGGACAGCCGGCACCGTCCGACCAGCCAGAGCGAGGCGACGGGTTGCGCGTCGGCTGGGAAACGCACCCGCAGTTGGAATGGCACGGCCTTCGCCTGGAGTTCCGCGGCCAGTTCCAGGCCGTCAACACCGATTCGGACGGCCCCATCCACAACGTCGACAGCGAGACGTTCGACGTCGCGCGCAGGCGGTTCACCATCGACGGCACGATCGGCAAGCGGCTGCGGTTCCAGGCCGAAGCGGAAGTCGATCGCGACGATCCAGGCCGCGACCTGTATCTCGACTACCGTGCGGCGCGGGCCGCGCAGTTCCGCGGCGGCACGTTCAAGCTGCCCTTTGGCCTCGAGGAAAACATTTCGCACGCACGGCTCGAATTCATCAACCGGTCGCTCATGTCGAGACGTCTCGCGCCGGGGCGCGACACGGGCGCCATGCTGTACGGGCGCGCCGGCAGGATCGCGTACGAAACCGGCGTGTTCGCGCACGATGGCGAGAATGCCCGGCCTGGCCGTGCCGTCAGGGTATTCGGCGGACCGACGGCCGCGGGGCGGATCATCGTCGAACCGTTCCGCGGCGCGAAAACGAGCGCGGCCGATCTCGAGATCGGCGCCGCGATAACGTACAGCAGGCTCCCTGAAGGCTATCCCGCCGTCCGCGGACGGACGCTGCTCGGGGTGTCGTTCTTCGACGCGGACTTCTGGGTGTCGGGCGCGCGCCGCCGCACGGGCGTCGAGCTCCGCTGGCGGCCGGGCCCCTTTGCCTTCATGGCCGAAGCGATCAGGCTGACCGATGAACGCCGCGGACAGAGCCTCGAACGGACGGACCTGCCGCCGGTCGACACCCGCGGCTGGTACGTCAGCGGCTCCTGGGTCGTTGCCGGCGCCGAGCGCGCGTCGAGAGTGGACGAGCCACGCACACCGCTCTTCGGCGGCGGCTGGGGAGCCTTGCAGCTCGCCGTCCGCCAGGAGGAGCTGACCTTCGGTCGTCTCGATGCGGCCGGTGCGCCGCTGGTGATTCATCGCGCGATCGCCATTCCGGGCGTCCGCGAGGGGGCGACGACCGGCGGAGTGACGTGGTACGCGACGCGGTGGACGAGGCTCCAGGTCAATCTCGTGCGTGAACAGTTGCGCGGGGCACTTCCGCAGCCGGCGCCGCCGTCTCGCGTGTGGTCCCGCCTGATCAGCCTGCAGGTGGTGATCTGATCATGCGCGTGCCGCGAGCGAAGCGGATCGTCCTCGTGCTGGCGTCTCTCATCATCGTCAGCGCTGCCGGCGCCATGCGTGCGTCGGCGCAGACGGCCGATCGGCTGTTCGAGGACGGGCGGCTGCACGATCTGCGGCTCTACATCCACGAGCGCGACCTCGAGGCGCTGCGGACGCATTACGACGCGAGCATGTTCTTCCCCGTCGACGTCGCCTGGGGCGGCGTGCGGGTGACGACTGCCGGCGTGCGGTCGAGGGGCCTGGCCAGCCGCAATGCCACCAAGCCGGCGCTGCTCCTCGATTTCGATCGGTACGTGCGCGGCCAGACGTTCCTGGGCCTGACCGAGCTCGCGCTCGACAGCCTGGTGACCGACGCATCGGCTGTGCGCGAGGTCGTGTCGATGGCGCTCTTTCGACAGCTCGCGGCGCCGGCGCCCCGCGAAGCGTTCACCCGGCTGTACATCAACGACGCCTACCAGGGCGTGTATGCGATCGTCGAATCGATCACTCCACAGTTTCTCGCCCGCGCCGGCTACGACCCCGAGAGCTACCTGTTCGAGAAGGTGTACGCCGGGGAATTCCACGGCGAGGACCGCGGCAGCCTGCGGTCGTACGCGCAGCTGTTCGAGGCGCGCAGCCACGAGCTCGAATCGGATTCAGTCCTCTACGGCCCGATCGAGGAGCTGTTCGAGGAGGTCAACCAACGCAGCGGCCTTGCCTGGCGCGATATCGTCGGGCGATATCTCGATCTCGAACAGTTCGTGACGCATGTCGCCATCGAGGCGTACCTGGCGGACGACGATGGGGTGCTCGGGTTTGCGGGGATGGCGAACTTCTACCTGCATCGCGGCGCCGGCGGACCGCATCGCCTCGTCCCCTGGGACAAGGATCGGACGTTCCAGAGCATCGACTTTCCGATCTTCACCCGCGCCTCCGAGAACGAGGTGTTCAGGCGGGCGATCGCCTTCGAAGACCTGCGCGCGCGCTACCTGGACGTGCTGGACGCCTGCGCGCGCATCGCCGGCGCGGGTTGGCTCGAGGGCGAAATCAGGCGCCTGGCCAGCCTCGTGGCGCCCGCCCTTCATGAGGATCCCGTCAAGCCGTACTCCAACGAGCAGCACGGCGCGGCGCTGGCGTTCCTGATCCAGTTCGCCCAGCAGCGTCCCGGATCGGTCGTCGCGCAGGTGGCGGCAGCCCGCGCCGGTCGCTGAGCGCGGCGGCGCCATCTCCTCCCCGCTGATTCCTCTGAAAATTTGTGCATTCACGCACGGTCTGGCATGGATTTGACCCGCCAGGCCGGGCTGTGTCTCGGCAGTTGCGGCCCTAAATGGTATAAGAAGCTTCCGAAACGGTGAGACCTCCCGGGTTGCCGGTTTGTACGCCGGGCAGCTCGAGCGCAGCCACATCAGGCCGCGGTCGGAATTCACCGAGGGACAGAGGAGTTCCCATCATGAAGACGTGTCTGGCCTGCTGTTCGCGAGGCATCTTGATCTTGATCCTTCTGCTGATCGCCAGCGCCTCGTGGGCGCAGGGGACAGCTCAGCTTAGCGGTACGGTTCGCGATGAAAGCGGTGGCGTGCTGCCGGGCGTAACCGTCACGGCGACGCAGACCAACACCGGCCTGGTTCGCACGACCGTGACCGATGGGGCCGGCGGCTACCTGCTGACGAACCTTCCCACCGGGCCCTACCGGCTCGAGATGGCGCTGCAGGGGTTCAAGAGCTACGCGCAGACAGGCATCGTGCTGCAGGTGGGCGGGACGCCGACCATCAACGCCGTGCTCGGCGTCGGCACGGTGGAGCAGGCGGTCACCGTGGAGGCGGCCGCACCGATCGTTGATGTGCGCAGCGCGGGCATCAGCTCCGTCGTCACCAGTGAGCAGATCGTGGAGCTGCCGCTCCAGGGACGCCAGGTCACCGACCTGATCGTGCTGGCCGGCGGGGCGGTGCAGACAGACGTACCGTCGCGTGGCATGCCTGGGGGCGTGCGCATCTCGGTCGGCGGCGGATTGCCCTTCGGCGTCGGCTACACACTGGACGGGGCGTCGCACAACAACCCGCAGACCAATTCCGGCCTCCCGCTGCCGTTCCCGGATGCGCTCCAGGAATTCCAGGTGGCGACCAGCGGCCTGTCGGCCGAGAACGGCGTCAAGTCAGGCGCCAACGTCAACGCCGTGACCAAGTCCGGCGCCAACACCTTCCACGGCGACGCCTTCGAGTTCCTCCGCGATCATCATTTCAACGCGCCGCAGCACTTCGCCGCGATCGGTCCCGACGGCAAGCAGGTCGACGATGGCCTGCGGCGCAGCCAGTTCGGCGGCACCCTGGGCGGCCCCATTCTGCGCGACAAGCTGTTCTTCTTCGGCGGCTACCAGGGCACGGTGCGACGGCAGGTTCCGTCGGGCAACGTAGCGTTCGTGCCGACGGCGCAGATGCTGGCGGGGGACTTCACGACGATCACCTCGCCGGCGTGCGCCGGCAGGCAGATCAACCTCGGGGCCCCCTTTGTCGGCAACCGCATCGATCCGGCCCGCTTCAGCCCGGCGGCGGTGAACCTCGTCAAGCGGCTGCCGACGACCACGGATCCCTGCGGCCAGATCACGTATGAAATCGCCCACAACCAGGACGAGCAAATGCCGGTCGTCAGGATCGACTACCAGATGACCCGGAGCCAGACATTCTTCGGCCGGTATCTGGGAAACAAGGTCGTGGCCCCCGCGCCCTGGGGCGGTGGCAGCGACAACATTCTCAAGACGAACGAGGCGGGCACCGACGACCGGTTCTACTCGCTGGTTCTCGGTCACACCCAGGTCGTGAGCTCCTCGGTCGTCAACGCGCTGCGTGTCAACTACGACACGACGAAGTCCCGCCGCGGCCAGGACTCCTCGTTCTTCAGCCCGGGCGATGTCGGCGTGAGGATGTTCAGCTACCCGCCGGCCAACCAGTTCCCGCTCACCGTCACCGATGCGTTCAGCATCAACGCCGGCGGAGCGACGTTACGGCGGGGCAATCACAAGGCGTACGGGATTGCCGACGACGTGAGCTGGGTGAAGGGCAGCCATCAATTCGGCTTCGGCGCGAACACGCGTTACTGGAAATTCAATACCCTCTCGACGTCCCGCACGGGCGGCAGCTGGACCGTCGACGGCAGCGCGACCGGACTGTCCATGGCGGATCTGCTCGTCGGCCGCGTGTCGAGACTCGAGATCGGCGGCCCCAACGTGCTGGACATCCACAACTGGTACCTGGGCGCGTACGGGCAGGACAGCTGGCGCGCGTCAAGCCGCGTGACGATCAACGGGGGCCTGCGGTGGGAACCGTATTTCGGCCAGTCCGTGGACAACAACGCGATCGTGATCTTCAACCGGGCGAACTTCGATCGGAACATCCGGAGCAAGGTGTTCCTCAACGCGCCCCCCGGGCTGATCTACCCGGGTGACGCGGGCTTCCCCGATGGGAAGACCGGCTTGAACGTCCAGTGGCTGAACCTGGCGCCGCGCCTGGGCATGGCGTGGGACGTCCTCGGGGACGGCCGCCTGGCCGTGCGCGCGTCGTACTCGCTGGGGTATGACTTCATGGCGGGCGAGTATCACAACATCAACGCCGGCGCGCCGCCGTTCGGCAACCGCTCGATCATCACGGATCCGGGCGGCCTGATGGACGACCCCTGGCGCGACCTCGGTGGCGATCCGCACCCGATCGTGACCGGGCCAAACGTCCAGTACATCCCCTACGGCGCCTTCGGCACGATGGATCCCGACATCAATTCACCGCGCGCGCAGCAGTGGAACCTGACCCTCGAGAAGCAGCTGGGGACGAACTGGGGCGTGTCCGCGAGCTACCTGGGTAGCTACGCCGACCGGCTCTGGGCGCAGACGGCGCTCAATCCGGGTGTGTACATGGGCCTCGACCCGTGTGTCATCGCCGGCGTGACGTACCGGGTGTGCTCGGCGAACTCGAACCTGAACCAGCGGCGCGCGCTGTCGCTGATCGATCCGGTGAAGTCGGCGCAGCTCGGCGCGCTCGACCTCAACTCGGACGTCGGCTGGCAGAAGTATCGTGGCCTCAAGCTGTCGACGCAGCGCCGGTCCGCGAACGGCCTGAGTCTCGCCGGCAGTTACACGCTGTCGCGCTGCTTCGGCACGCCCACCACGAACGACTTCAACCAGACGAGCGCCGGCTACACCAATCCGGCCAATCCCGATCAGGACGCCGGCTACTGCGACCAGGACCGCCGGCACCTGACGACGATGAACATGTCGTACGAGACACCGCAGGTGGGCAGCGGGATCGTGCACGCGGTGGCCTCGAGCTGGCGCGTCTCCGGGATCTTCAACGCGCGCTCGGGCAAACCGCTCAACATCACCAGCGGCCGGGACAACGCGTTCAACGGCATCGCCGCCCAGCGGCCCGATCTCGTCCCGGGCAAGGACATCTACGGTCCGGGCAAGAATGCCTCGGACCTGAAACCCGGGCAGCAGATCATCGATTACTTCAACCGCGACGCCTTCGCGCAGCCGGCGCCCGGCACCCTGGGCAATGCGCCGCGCAACGTCGCCGTCGGGCCGAAGTTCTGGCAAGTCGACATGGCGATCGCGAAGCTCATTCCCATCGGCGGGACGCGACGCATGGAGCTGCGCCTCGAGTCGTTCAACGTGTTCAACCACTTCAACTGGGGCGACCCGGTGACCAACCTCAACTCCGCCACGTTCGGCCGTATCACGACGCAGGCCGACACGCCGGCCGCGACGCCGGCCGGGGATAAGGGCCCCCGCATTCTGCAGTTCGGAATCAAGTACGACTTCTGATCAGCGGGCAGCAGGCAGCTGGCAGCGGGCAGGAGGGGGCGGGCGGTAGGCAGCTGGCGGCAGGTAGTGGGCGGTTGCGAACTGCCTGCTGCCTGCTGCCAGCCGCCGGCTTGCTTACTGTCGGACGTCAGTATCTGCGCGCCCGCCGTCGTCGGCGCCGGTCTGCGTGTCACGCATGGTCGTGCCGTCGGAGAACACGACCTTGTTGAAGCGTCCCACCGGCAGCTTCGTCTTGGCCGGCCAGACGTAGAGCGTGACGACGTCGCCGTAGGCGAGCGTCGTTCGCGTCCAGCCGATGAGCTGGGCTGACACCGTACTTCCCATTTCCATCGTCCAGTGCTCGACCTCGCCCTTGTCGTTCTTGAAGTCCGCCTTGATGAGCGGATGGGGATTGATCCAGAGGAACTCCGTGACCGTGGCGTCTTTCAGCACCACCGGCTTGCTCATGTCGAACGCCGCGGCGCCGTGATGCGCGTACGACGGCCTGTCAATCGCGCCGAGCCCCGCAAGTAATACCACCACCAATAGTTTCGTCTTCACGGTCTTCCTCCTCTACCACGGTTAGCACCCTGCGGGTTCTGCTCGTTGGGATCGCTGCCGGCGGGATCGCCCATCTCTTTCAAGTACAGCTGCTGTTCCGACGGGATGCACGTAAAGTCGTCGAGCTGCTGGTTCGGCACCCACCGGAAATACACCTCGCCCAGGTTGAACGGCGCGGTATAAAACTTCGGGTCGGTCATCACGATGCTGAGGGACAGGTCGTTCATGCTGCTCCGATGGAAGCGCTCGACGACGTGCGCATCGACCGAGTGGGGATAGCCGCTCTTGGTCGCCCAGGTCTCCGGGGCGAGTCCCGTCGTTTCGACGACGAAGGTGTAGTCGTCTTCCCAGCGGCCGATCGAGTAGCCGTTGTACTTCGGATCGAGGGCATCGCGGTCGCGGCCGCCCACCTTGGCGGGAAGCGTGCGGCCGTCGGTCCAGATCTCACGCCACAAATCCATGTACTGGAGCAGCACGAAGGTCCGGGTCGGGGTGGTGACGATGGTCATGCCGCGAATTTCCTGCGTCATGTTCTGCGGGAAGCCAAACGGATCGCAGAAGCGGGAGTGCGGATCGTTGGTGCCGCCGGGACTGAACTTGCCGATCGGCTTGTTGCGGGCGAACAACTGTTTGCCGAGGTCTGTCAGCGGGGGCACGACCTCGCCCTTCTGCCGGGGAGCGCCTGAACCCGAGGAGGGTCCGGCCCAGGTCCCGCTCAGTTCGCGCTTCGGCGCCGGTCCCCCGTCTCCAACCGCCCGGTCCGCGGGATAGTATCGCCACGGAGATTTCGGCGCGCTGTTCTGGGTGTTTTGAGCGGTCACCAGCGCCGACAGCAACACCACGCCGGCCACGCCTGCGACGGCACCAACGTACGAATTTCGCATCCTCATGCCCCTCGTCAGCCTTGAATTGGACTTGGCAGAGCATATGCTCGACGGCCCCGCTGGTCAACGTCCCGGCATGCGTTTTTGGCATGGAACGACGCAGTCAAGTCCGGTAAATTTGTCGCCTCGAGGTGAACCATGGCAGCGCGGACTTCTCACGTTTGCATACTCGCCGCGGCGGCCATCCTGTACGGGACGACGGCGCGTGCGCATCACTCCTTCGGCGCCGAATACGACGCCCGTCGGCCGGTGACCGTCACCGGCGTCGTCACGAAGATCGAGTGGACGAATCCGCATTGCCATTTCTATGTCGACGCCGTCGACGAACGTGGCACGCTCGTCAACTGGAAGTTCGAAGGCTACGGCATCGGCGTGCTCTACCGGAACGGCTGGAAGCGCGACGTCACGATGAAGCCGGGCGATCGGATCACCGTCACCGGGTGGGGGGCACGCGACGGCGGACCTTGGGCGCACTCGCGCGAGATCAAGCTGCCGAACGGGCAGACGATGTTCTTCGGCCCACCCGTCGGCACGGGCGAAGGCGGCAATGCGCCGGCGGTGGAGGTGAAATGATGCGCGCGCCCCGCCTCGCTGTCGTCGCAGCCGTCCTGGCGTTCGCCGCGCCCGCCGCGGCGCAGTCGGGCGGCGCGGTGCCGCGCACGCCGGATGGCAAGCCTGATCTGACGGGCGTCTGGCAGGCGGGAAACACCCTCCGCGGCTCGTGGCAGGAGGCCAACGGGGGATCCGGCCTCGGCGGCTCCGGCCGTAATCCATCGGGACCAGCGGTGCAGTCGTCGACGGAGCGGCCCGCCGGCGCCGAAGCCGCGCCGTACCAGCCGTGGGCGGCGAAGAAGGTGCTCGAGGCGTTCAACCGCCGCGGCATCGACGATCCGACCGCGCTGTGCCTTCCGCCGGGCGTGCCTCGCGTCGTGATGCTCGGCCTCTACCCGCAGCAGATCATCCAGGCGCCGGGGCACATCGTCGTCCTCTACGAGTACGGCAACTCGCATCGGCTGATTCGACTGAACGGCAGGCACCCCGACGACCTGATTCCGAGCTATAACGGCGACTCGGTCGGCCGCTGGGAGCGCGATACGCTCGTCGTCGACGTCACGGGCTTCAACGACCGCACCTGGATTGCGGGCACGGGCACGTTTCACACCGAGGCGCTGCACGTCGTCGAGCGCTACACGCGCGTCGGCAAGGACCAGATCAACTGGGAAGCGACGGTCGAGGACCCGAACGTGCTCAGCAAGCCGTGGGTGCTGAAGACGACCATGATGCTGCGGGAGGGCACGCGGATCGAAGAAAACGTCTGCGAGAACAACGTGGACGTCGAGCGCTACGAGCACCTGCTGAAAGACGGCATCGACTTCACGCGCCAGTAGTCGGGCGGAACCGGGTCCAAGTTGATTGACTCCGGTCCCGGATAGTGTTAACAGACGGCAGCAAACAGCCGTTCAACCTGCTGAAAGCGGAGAGCCGTGATGAAAATCTGGAATGTCGTCACGAACCTTTTCCTGGCCATGGGCCTGGCCGCGACCGCGCAGGCGCAGTGGATCTCGCTGCCGTTGCCGGATACGCCGCGGACGAAGGATGGGAAGCCCAATCTCACGGCTCCCGCGCCGCGCACGTCCGACGGGCATCCCGACCTGAGCGGAATCTGGATCTCCGGCCGACAGGGCACCAATCCGTCAGGTCGAGGCCTCGAACGCTATATGACGCCCGGCTCGAAGGCCCCAATGCTGCCGGCGGCGGAAAAGTTTTATGCGGAGATCACGAAGTTCGGCGACGCGGCCGATCCCTCCGAGCGCTGCCTGCCCGACGGCGTCCCGAACCACATGCTGCCGCTCCCGATCAAGATCGTGCAAACCCCGAAGGTCACCCTGATGCTGTTTGAAGAATTCTGGGTCTTCCGTCAGATTTTCACGGATGGCCGGAAACTGCCGGTTGATCCGCAACCGACCTTTTTCGGATATTCGGTCGCGCACTGGGAGCAGAACACGTTCGTCGTCGACAGCGCCGGCTTCAACGACAAGACCTACATCGATGGAGAAGGGTTACCGCACTCGGAAGACCTGCGCATCACCGAACGCTACCGCCGGCCCGACTTCGGCCACATGGTGATCGAATTCACGTTCACCGATCCGAAGAACTATTCGCAGCCGTGGACGGCGACCGTCCCGTACAATCTCATGCCGGACACCGAGCTGAACGAACACCTCTGCGAGAACGAAAAAGATCTCGTGAACATGTACCGGAAATAGTCTCGCTACGCGATCTGATCCGCGGTGCGAGCGATCGTATGTTCATCAGAGGCGTGCATGGAGTGCGCTATCAGGCCAAAGACGTCGCCCGGGCGGTCGCGTTCTACACCCAGCACCTGGGATTCACGCTCGAGCATCAGCAGCTTCCGGCCTTTGCGACCGTCTCGCTTGGCGACGCGAAGATTCTGCTCAGCGGTCCGGGTGCTTCGGGATCGCGTCCAATGCCTGATGGCCGGCTGCAGGAGCCCGGCGGCTGGAACCGCGTAGTACTGAAGGTCGCCGATCTGCCAGGCTTCATCGACGTCCTGAAGAAAGCGGGAGTTCGCTTTCGTAATGAGATGGAAACTGGTCCCGCCGGTCGACAGATTCAAGTGGAAGATCCGGACGGAAACCCGATTGAGCTGTTCGAACCGGCGCGATAGCGCCGATTGACGCGCCCGCGTCAGGATTTATCGCCCGAGAACCGGAACTCGAACCGGGGCGTGTAGCGCTCGACTGATTTGTACGGGTCGGGCCACGGCAGGGGATACCCGAGCATCCACGCCGCGTGGCGCGTCCAGTAGGGATCGAACAGGTGCGCGCGCGCGAGCACGCACAGATCCGCCCTCCCCGCGGCGATGATCGTGTTCACGTCCATGTACGACGAGATGTTGCCCAGCGCCATCGTCGCGATCCCCACCTCGTGGCGGATCCGATCGGCAAAGGGCGTCTGGAACAGGCGCCCGTAGGCGGGCCGCTGCTCCGGCACGGTCTGCCCCGCCGACACGTCGACGATGTCGCAGCCGTGTGCCTCGAGGAGACGAGCCACCTCCACGGCATCCTCGGGTTCCATCCCTCCGGGCATCCAGTCCACGGCGCTGATGCGCGCGCTCATCGGCTTGCTCTCCGGCCATACCTCGCGGCAGGCGTCGAACACCATCAGCGGAAAGCGCATGCGGTTGGCGAGCGCGCCGCCGTACTCGTCGGTGCGGGTGTTCGTCAGCGGCGAGATGAACGACGCGAGCAGGTATCCGTGCGCCATGTGGATTTCGAGCAGGTCGAATCCGGCATCTCTCGCCAGCTCGGAGGCGTGCGCGAAGTCGGCAACGGCGCAGCTCATGTCGGCTTCGGTCATCTCGCGCGGCACCGGACTGCGATCCGCGAAATACGGGATGGGGGAAGCGGACATGAGCGGCCATCCGCCCTGCGGCAGCGGCTCGTTGTCTCCCTCCCACAATCGCTGCGTCGCGCCTTTGCGCCCCGCATGACCGAGTTGGACGCCTATGGCCGCCGGCGTCTCGCGGTGCACGAAGTCGACGATCTGCTTCCACCGGGCGGCGTGTTCCGGCTTGTACAGGCCGGCGCACCACGGCGAGATCCGCGCCTCGCGCGACACATCGGTCATCTCGGCCATGACGAGGCCCGCGCCCCCCATGGCGCGGCTGCCCAGGTGAACGAGGTGCCACTCGCCGACGCTGCCGTCCTCGGCGACGTACTGGCACATCGGCGACACGACGACGCGGTTGGTGAGGACGAGGTCGCGAAGCCGGAAGGGAGTGAACATGGGCGGAGGCGTCACCGCGGGCCGCGCGCGTTCGGGTGTTCCAGCCTGGCGCTCCGCTGCGCGCGCCACCCATTCGTCGACCCGCGCCAGGAATCGCGGGTCGCGCACGCGCAGGTCCTCGTGCGTGATTCGCAGCGACCGTGTCAACAGCGTGAACGTGAACTGCAGCGGGTCGAGCGACATGTACCGCTCGGTGTCCTCGAACCATTGCAGCGATGCCTGGGCCGCCCGCTGCAGGCTTTCGACCGGCGCGCGGCGGCGCAGCTCGTACGCTTCCAGCGCCGACGAGATCGCGTCGGGCGCGGGCGACTCCGGGGGCGCGTGCTCGACGAGCGCGTCACGCAGCGCGACTGCGTCTTCCATCGCCATCCGTGTTCCCGAACCGACCGAAAAGTGCGCCGTGTGCGCGGCGTCCCCCAGGAGCACGACATTGCCGCTCGACCACGGCTCGGTGCGAATCGTGGGGAACTGCCGCCAGATGCTGCGGTTGACAATCAGCGGGTGACCGTCGAGCTCGTGCGCGAACAGATGTTCGAGAAACGCGGCGGTCTCGTGTTCGCCGGCGTGGTCCATGCCCGCCACCTTCCACGTCTCCTCGCGGCATTCGACGATGAACGTGGAGCGGCCGGGTTCGTACTGGTAGGCGTGCACGCGCCACAGCCCATGCTCGGTCTGCTTGAAATAGAAGGTGAAGGCGGGAAAGGGCTTCGTCGTGCCCAGCCAGACGAAGCGGTTCGGCCGCACATCCATGCTCGTGTGGACGCGTCCCTCGAGCAGGCGCCTCATCGCGCTGTTGGCGCCATCGGACGCAACCACCACGTCCGCCGCGGCGCAGACGTCGAGGCTCGTCACCTCGTGCTCGAATTGCACGTCGACGCCGGCCGCGCGCGCCTGCTCCTGCAGCACGCGCAGGAGCGTGTGGCGGCTCATGCCGCTGAAGCCGTGCCCGGTGGATACGATGCGCTCGCCGCGATAGTTGACTTCGATATCGTCCCAGTGGACAAGGTGGTGCGCCACCTCGCGGTACGTGTCCGAGTCGGCATCGGCGACCGCCGCCATCGTGGCGTCGGAGAAGACCACGCCGAATCCGAAGGTGTCGTCCGATCGATTGCGCTCGATGACCGTGATCTCGTGTCGCGGATCCGCCTTCTTCATCAGTACGGCGAAGTAGAGACCCCCGGGGCCGCCGCCGACGCAGACGATGCGCATCAGTCGTCCACGTGCTCCAGCAAGAGATCCGCAATGACGAGACGTTGTATGTCGGTGGTCCCTTCGTAAATGCGCAGCGCGCGCACGGCGCGATAGAGCCGCTCGACGGGGTGGCCGACGAGCACCCCGATGCCGCCGGCGATCTGCACGGCCTCGTCGACGATGCGTTGCGCCGCCTCGGTGGCAAAGCTCTTCGCCATCGCGGCCTCGAGCGTGATGCGCCCGCGCTGGCTGTCCCTGCACCAGGCGGCGCGGTAGACGAGCAGGCGCGCCGCTTCGAGGTCTGTCGCCAGGCGGCCGATCTTCTCGCGAATGAGCTGGAACGACGCAAGCGGCGCGCCGAACTGCGTGCGGGAGGTCGCGTGCGCCAGCGCGGCCACGAGCGCGCGCGTCGCCATGCCGCAGGCGGCGGCCCCGACCGTGGGCCGCAGCGCATCGAGCGCCATCATGCCTACCTTGAAACCGCCATCGACCTCTCCCACCAGTGCGTCCGACGGGACACGACACGACTCGAAGCGGATGCGGCCGAGCGGATGCGGCGCGGAGAGCAACTGCGGGCCGGCAAACACAAGGCCAGGGGTGTCGGCCGGCACGACGAACGCGGAGAGGCCGCGGCTACCCGCGCCCGCCCTCGTCACGGCGAAGACCACGTAGACGTCGGCGATGCCGGCGTTCGAAATCAGGTGCTTGTCGCCATCGATCACCCAGTCGTTGCCGTCGCGCCGCGCCGATGTGCGCATCGCCGCGACGTCCGACCCGGCATCGGGCTCGGTCATGGCGAACGCGGCCATGGCGCGGCCGCTGCAGATCGCGTCGAGCCACCGCTCGCGCTGGGCGCCGGTGCCGGCCAGCGCGATCGGGGTGCCGCCGAGCGCCTGCAGCGCCAGCACCGCGTCGGCGAGCGGGTTGGCCGCGGCAACGATCTCGCGCGTGAGGCAGAGCGCCCGCACGTCGCCGGTGCGGACCGGCTCGTACAGATGCTCGCCGGCCATCAGCGTCAGCAATGTGCGCGCCTCACGCCGCGCCGTGTCATCGTCAAGCGCCTCGTCGCGTGCCCCGATCGTCTCGGCACAGGCGCTCACACGGCTGGCAAGCTCGACGTGGCGCGCGTCCAGCAGCGGTCGGATCGCCTCGACGCCTCGCAGCCGGAGCTCGCCGCGAACGGTCACTGGAACCTCGCCGGCCGCTTCGCGATAAACGCGTTGTACGCCTCCCGAAAATCGGCCTGCGTCATCAGCGACGCCTGGACGTCTGCTTCGGCGTCGAGCGCGGCCTGCAGATCCATGTTCGCTTCGCGGTTGAGCGCATCCTTCGTCACCCCCAGCGCCACCGACGGCCCGCGCGCCAGCGCCTGGGCGAAGGTCGTTGCGGCGGTGAGCGCCTCTCCGTTCGCCACCACCCGGTTGTAGAGGCCAATCCGGAAGGCTTCGTCCGCATCGATGAAATCGCCGGTCATCAGCAATTCGGTCGCGCGGCCGAGGCCGACGATGCGGGGAAGCAGCCATGCGGCGCCCATGTCGGCGCCGGAGAGGCCGACCTTCGTGAAGAGGAAGGCAATCCGCGCCGAGGCTGCCGCGATTCGCACGTCGCACGCCGTGGCAATCACCGCGCCGGCCCCCGCGCAGGTGCCGTTGACCGCGGCGAGAACAGGACGGCGGCAGTCGCGGATCGCGCGAATCAGGTCGCACGTCGTTCGCGTGAATTCCAGCAGGCGTTCGTGCTCGCGCGCCACGAGGTCGCCGATGATTTCGCGCACGTCACCGCCGGTACAGAACGCCTTCCCCGCACCGGTGATGACGATCGCCCGCACGCCCGGCTCCGTGTCGAGAGCGCGAAAGGCGTCGCGCAGCTCGTCGTACACCTCGAAGGTGAGCGCATTGAGCCGCTCGGGGCGGTTGAGCGTGATCGTCGCCACGCCGGAGGCGGCATCGTGCTCGTACAGGAACGACGTGGGCGCCTTCACGGCAACACCGCGTCCGCTTCGATTTCCACGTGTGCGCCCTCGTCCACCAGGCCGGTGATCTGCACCACGGCCATCGCCGGGTAGTGAGTGCCCATATGCCGGCCCCAGACGTCGCGCAGCTTCGGCCGGCTGCTCCGGTAATCCTCCATGCGCGTGACGTACACCGTCATGCGCGTGACGTGCGCCGGCTGTCCACCTGCCGCGCGCACGACCGCCAGCACACGCTGGAGCGCAATCTCGAACTGCTCGGCGAAGTCTGCCCTCGCGATGCGGCTGTCCGCGCCGGCAGCCGTCTGGCCGGCGACAAAGAGGAGACGTCCGCCCGCAGGGGCGAGCAACCCGTGCGCAAAGCCGCGAGGCGCGCCAAGTTCCGGCGGATTGACGATGGTGAGCTCCCCTCGCCGCCGCCCAGGGGCTTCGTCGCTCATCGTCGAAGCTCCCCGCCGTCGATGACGAGCGATTCGCCAGTGATGCCGCGTGCTGCATCGCAACAGAGGAACGCCACGGTCTCCGCAACCTCCTCCGGTTCGATGAGGCGCCTCTGCGGGACTCTCTGCACGATGGCCTCGAGTGCGGCCTGCTCGGAGCGGCCGGTCGCCTGCACGATGCGCGCGAGGGTTTCGCGAGTCATCTGTGTGCGAATGTACCCCGGGCAGACGGCATTCACCGTCACGCCGTGTTCGACAACCTCGGCGGCGGCCGCGCGCGTGAGACCCACCAGCGCATGCTTGGAGGCGGCATAGGCGGCGATGTAGCGATCGGCGCTGAGCCCGGCGATCGACGCCACGTTGACCACGCGCCCCCAGCGGCGCTCCACCATCCCCGGCAGGAAGGCCTTCAGGCACAGGAACGCGCCGGTCGCGTTCACCGTCAGCAGGCGCGTCCACGTTTCGAGCGTGGTCTTGTGAATGGGCGCCGCGGAGGCGATGCCCGCGTTGTTGACCAGGATGTCGACGTGACCGAGCCGATCGCGCGCCGTGGCGGCCAGTCCCTCGACGCTCGACTCGTCAGACACGTCGCACATGGCGGCGTGCGCGGCATACCCCTCGTCGCGGAGATGCGCCGCCACCTGCTCGATCTCCACGACCGTCCTGGCGGCGACGAGCACCGCGGCGCCTGCTGACGCCAGGCGATGCGCGACCGCGGCGCCGACGCCGCGGCCGCCACCGGTGATCACTGCCGCGCGACCGCGGAGGGGAGCGCCCTCACTCATATCTGTCCGGTCTCGGGGGTGAGGGCCTCGACGACCGCCTGCTCGAGAATCGTTCCCAGGATCTCGATGATCTGGCGGCCTTCCTCGGCGGTCGCCTCGGCGGGGAAGCCGAAATACGCGTCCACGCCGCCGGCCTGCGTGAACGTCACGTTTCCGCGTCGCATCGCCTCGATGATCGAACGCGGATTGGCGGGCAAGGTCGCCATCACCTCGCGTCGCACGAGATCGGGCCGTTCGGCGAGGACGATCGATCCTTCGTAGCGTCCCGCGTGGCACGCGCCGCTCTTGAACTCGGCGGTCAGCTGCGCGGCCCAGCGCCGCCGCGTCAAGTCGGGAAAGATGATGACGCCCTTGCCGCGAGCGGCGGCCTGGCTGACCGCGCTTCGCAGCGCCAGCACGTGCGCCGGATCGTGGTGCGCGTTCGCGATCGCGACGACGCGGACGCCGTGGGCGGCCAGGCTCTGCACCACGCCGCCGACGAGCTGCGTCGTCGCCTCCGCCGGCATGTGGAGGGTGCCTGCGAATTCCGCGGCGAACGGGGCCGGCGTCAGTGCGACCGTGGGCAGCAGCAGCACCTCGAAACCGCGCGAAGCCAGTCGTTCCGCGCCGGCGCGCGCCATCGCCTCGGCAATGATGACGTCGGTCCCGAGCGGCAGGTGCGGGCCGTGCGCTTCGATGGCGCCGGTCGGCAGCACGGCAACCGTTCGCCCGGCGGGGAGGTCGCGCACCGCGGGCCACGTCAACGACGCAAGAGCATGCACAGCCATCCGTGCGGTTCGAGTGTATGCCAACCAGCCGGAGCTTCTGCCTCGGATAGAATCCCGACGCTGAGGGAGACGGCACCGATGATTCCCGCGCGCCTCAACCTGGCGGCGCATCTGCTCGACGCGCGTGTCGCCGAGGGCCGCGGTGACCGCCCCGCGATTCGCACCAGCTCGCGCACCTTCTCTTACCTCGACATCGGGCGCCTCTCGGCACAGTACGCGAGCGTGCTGGCTGCCGATGACATCCGTCCGGAGGAACGCGTGATCGTCTCGCTGCCGGACGGTCCGGACTTCGTGGCGGCGCTCTTCGGCATCCTGCGGCGCGGGTCGGTGGTCGTCATGGTCAACCCGGACGCGCCGCCCGCGCTGACGCGCTACTTTTTCGAGTACACGCGAGCGACAGCGGCATTCGTCGCGTCGGACCATGCCCAGGGTGCCAGCGACGCGTGCGCCGGATTGCCTCGCGCGCCACGGCTGTACACGGTTGGCAGCGGCGAATTTTCAGCCCGGCTTCAGTCGCAGCCGGGCGAGTTTTCGCCGTTCGACTCGCACCGCGACGACCCGGCTATCTGGCTGTTCAGCGGAGGCACGACGGGACGGCCCAAGGGCGTCGTGCAGACGCACCGCTCCTTCGCCAACACGACGGCCCTCTACGGACAGGGCGTGCTGCGGATGCAGGCCGACGACATCACGATTTCCGTGCCCAAGCTGTTCTTCGGCTACGCCACCGGCGCCAACCTGTTCTTCCCGTTTTCTGTCGGGGCCTCCACCGTGCTGTTTTCGGAGCCGAGCACACCTGACGCATTGTTCGCGGAGATCGCGCGGCATCGGCCGACGATCCTGATCAACGTGCCGTCGATGATCAAGCAGATGGTGTCGCACCCGGATGCCCGGTCGCAGGATTTCTCCAGCCTGCGCCTTGCGACGTCCGCCGGCGAGGCGCTGCCGGCGGAGCTGCACGAGCGCTGGTTGCAGACCTTCGGCGTCGAGCTGCTCGACGGCCTCGGAACCGCCGAGATGTGGCACATCTTCATCTCCAATCGGCCCGGCGATGTCGTATCGGGGACGCTCGGCCGCGTCGTGCCCGGCTTCGACGTGAAGTTGTGTGATGCCGAAGGACACGCGGTGCCCGACGGCGAGGTTGGCGCGCTCTGGGTCAAGGGTGATTCGCGGGCGATCGGCTACTGGCAGCAGATGGACGACACCATGGGCGCGTTCCGGGGCGAATGGTACGTCTCCGGCGACATGCTGTGCCGCAATGCCGACGGGACGTTCAGCTACTGCGGCCGGTCAGACGACATGCTGAAGGTCAGTGGCAAGTGGGTGGCGCCCGGCGAGCTCGAGAACTGCCTCATGACGCATCCGGCGGTGCGCGAGGTCGCGGTGGTCGGCGTCAAGAACGCGGACGGCCTGGTGAAGCCGTGCGCGTTTGTCGTGACGACGCGCCCGTCTCCGGCGCTCGGCAGCGAGTTACAGGAATTCGTGCGGTCCCGTCTCGAGCCGTACAAGTATCCGCGGCAGGTCATTTTCATGGAGGAACTTCCGCGCACGCACCTGGGCAAGGTCGATCGCGGCGCGCTGGCGAGGAACCCGGACGCGAAGTGACGCTCAGGGCTTCGGTATGCGCAGCGTGGCGCTAATCATCGCGCTGCCGCTGGCGGCGTACATGAGCGTCAGCGGGTGCAGCGTGGCTGCGCCGAGCCGCACCGAGCCGAACCAGATGGTCTCGTCGACACGATTGAGGTAGAACGCGAGTCCGAGCACCGCCACGAGCACGATGCTCGTCGGAATGGGCGTGCCCTCGAAATACTTCACCTTGCCGGTGTCCGCGTCGGCGAGCGCTTCCGCGGTGACATTGAAGCGCGCGAGCCGGCTGACGCCGCAGACGACGAAGTAGGTGAGGAGCAGCATGTCCCATCCGCCCCGGAGTCCCAGCGTGAACCCTAAGATCGCCGGCGCAACGCCGAACGAGATGACGTCCGCGAGGGAATCGAGGTCGGCGCCGAGCAGCGACTGGCGTCCGCGGTCCAGCCGGGCCACATAGCCATCCAATACGTCACAGACGAGAGCGGCCGGGAGGAGCACGAACGCGCTCCAGAGAAACCGCCGCTCGCCGGACGCCACGTAGTCCAGGCACAGGAAGATCGCGATCGTCCCGCAGGCGGCGTTGCCGATCGTGAGCAGATCTGCCGGCGTGTACGAGCGCAGCATCGAGAGATGGCGCCCGGACGAGACCCTGTCAGCCGGCGACGCTTTTGTCCTTGATGAAGTCACGTCCGCGTAGTGCCTCGAACGCGTTTTTCAGGAAGCCCACCCCTGGCGTGGCGTCGAGTGCGGTATCGAGCGTGCCGCCGAAAAGTCCCTTCCGTTGAATCGCGGTGCCGACGGCGGCGATGGCGACGACCGCACCCACCCACGGAACGGAGCGTACGAGACGGCGCACCACACGGCCCTTTGCGTATTGCGCGACCTGCCTGGTGATTGCCATGCAGATGCGCGAGCAAAGTGTATTCCGTAAGCGACGCGGACATCGAGGCAGAGCTCTCGGACGCAGGCCGGAGCGGGAGCTCGACCGCTCGTGGCGGCTCCCTGGCGTAGCCTTGAAGGGTGCCGCTGCTGCTCCTGGTCGTCCTGCTCCCTGTCGCGCTGCTGGCGTTGATGCCGCTGATTCTCATCCAGCGATATCGCATCGGCGCCGCGCGACGGTTGGCGCGCCCCTGGCTGGCGAAGTTGAATCTCCTGCTGATGACGTTCTCGGCGATCTGCTTCCTCGCCAGCGCCGCGGTCACGGCCGTGTGGGTACCGAACGCCTTCACCGGTGCGGCCGCCGGCGTCGCCGCGGGCGCGTGCCTGGGCCTTCTCGGCCTCCTGCTGACGCGATGGGAGGCGACACGGGCGACGCTGCACTACACGCCGAACCGCTGGCTGGTGCTGCTCGTGACCGTCGTGGTGTCCGCGCGCGTGATGTACGGACTCTGGCGATCGTGGACGGTCGCCAGGGCGGGCGTCTACGGCACGCCGGTGGTGATGGCGTTCGGCATTCCCGAATCACTGGCCGCGGGCGGTACGGTGATCGGCTACTACATCGCCTACGGGTTGGGCGTCCGGCGTCGCATCCTCAAGTGGCAGAACTGGTGATGGTGAACGGTGGATGCCCCCGGTTCGAGGCCGGAGCGCCACCGCTCACCATTCACGCCTATCTACGCACGCCGGCCCACCACGCGCAGCGTGAGTCCCGCCGCGAGGGAGATGAGACCAAACATGCCGAGCAGGGGAAGATCACTTGCAGTTGCTGGCAGCTCGTTGGTGTTTGCATCGATGTCCGGCCGCCGCTCGATTGGGGCCTGAGCACTGCGGCTTTCGTTGATCCGTTGATCGAACCTGCGCACGGTCGGCCGCTCTCGTAGACGCGCAACGGTCCTTGTCTGCACCGGAGGCAGGCTCCGGAACGACTCCACGTCGACTTCGAACAATCGAAGGTCATAGCCGGCCTGGCGTCCGCCGGTGGGC
>Ga0134127_10000275_pt1 | contig 54965 bp, 51 predicted proteins | sample KB31753_FD_96459 | JGI IMG/M metagenome (GOLD analysis project Ga0134127, IMG submission 96459) | Terrestrial soil microbial communities with excess Nitrogen fertilizer from Kellogg Biological Station, Michigan, USA - KB3-175-3 | ecosystem: Environmental > Terrestrial > Soil > Unclassified ...
GCGTTCGCCTCACCCCAAACCCCTCTCCAAGGGAGAGGGGCTTAAAAAAGGCAGTTTTCCGCTGTGCATCGAAGTCCTTCTCCTTTGGAGAAGGATTTAGGATGAGGCGAAAATGCTCAGGAGGACCCGTAAGTAAACGACATTGATTGGTGTCTCGTCATTTTCTCTGCATCATCATGCAAATTGCCCACTGCTACTGCCACTGCTACTCCCTCTTTAGGGGGCCGGGGGTTAAGTCTTCTGCTTCTTCTTCCTCGCCGCCGGGAACAAAACGTTATTTAAGATCAGCCGGTATCCCGGCGAGTTAGGGTGCAACTTCAGATCAGTTGGCGGGTCACCTACGATGTGCTGGTAATCCTCCGGATCGTGGCCGCCGTAAAAGGTCCATTGGCCCTTGCCATATTCGCCATGGATGTAGCGGGCCTCGCCAAGGCTTTTCATTTCGCCCATAATGGTAACGCCGGGCTTCAGCATTTTTTCATTAAAGGCGGTAGTAAGGCCCATAAAGCCTTTTATCACCTTGTCATGGTCCTGCGTTAGCATGCTGGGCACCACATCCCATTTGGCCGAAAAGTCAAACAATGTAAAAAAGTCCCTTGTCCGGTCTACCTGCCTGGTTGATGTTACGTCGATATTGCTAAACTGGTGCGACATGGGGTTCATGTCCAGCGTGAAATTCTGGAAGGCGAAAGTTTGGGTAAAATCCAGCTTGTTCTGTGCATCCGGGTCGGCGGCATCACCGTCAAACATCGGTCCGCAGATATCGGTATTGGCTGCAGCCAGGGCAATATCAAACGTATCAGTGCCAGAGCACATCGCAAACAAAAACCCTCCGCCCGAACAAAAATCGCGTATCCTTTCGGCCACTTCCAGCTTCATTTTCGATACCTTGCTAAAGCCTAATTTATGGGCCGTAGCCTCCTGTATCTTTACGTCTTCGTTGTACCAGTCGGCATAGCGGAAAGCGCCGTAAAATTTACTGTATTGACCGGTAAAATCCTCGTGGTGCAGGTGCAGCCAGTCGTATTTAGGCAGGTCGCCGCGGATAACTTCCTCATCATACAGCACATCGTACGGTATTTCGGCATACTTTAAAACCAGCGTAACGGCATCATCCCATGGCAGCTTATTTTTTGGCGAATAAACCGCAATTTTCGGTGCCTTTTCCAGCTTTACTACATCCATATTAACCGATGGGTCGCTTACTTCGGTAATGATCTGGGCAACCTTTGCATCGGCGATCACCTCGTAGCTTACCCCGCGTATCTTGCATTCGTCTTCCACTTTCTGGTCGTACTTCATCATAAAGCTGCCGCCGCGGTAATTGAGCAGCCAGTCAACCTCCTCGCCGTTTTTTAAAACCCAAAAGGCAATTCCATAGGATTTCAGGTGATCTTTTTGATCTTCATCCATGGGGATCAGGATGGAGGCGGCGCGGCTGAAAACGGGCAGTAAGAAAATGAGAAAAACGAAGATGATTTTGAGATGCCTCATGTTTTTTTAATGAATAGAAAGTACTGTACTTAATGCATTTTGAATTAACATTAGTTGTACCAGCGTAATATTTCCGATTTTCTTTATAAAACGATCTTGTGAAACGGATCGTATTTGGAAACAATCTGCGGCTGAAGTTTTAGAAAGTTGATTATAATTATCTGCTTTGATCTCGACCATCCATTTCGCCACCGAATATCGTTCTTTCCAATCAGTCAATGGAACAATTATTTTAAGAGGTAATTTACCAAGGCCGTCATCATTGACAATAATTACCGGCCGTTTTTTTCTTATTTCTGCGCCAATCGTTGGATCAAGATTGATGAGCCATATCTCACTTTGCTTCATAGAAGTCTTCGTGGTCGAGAATGGACAAGGCGGTCAATTCATGGTCAGTTAAATAGTCGTTCATCAGTTTTTCGGACGCAACACTCAATTCATCCTTTTTTTCCTCTTCCCTGATCTTTTTTATTGTTAACTCAATAACCGTCAATCGTTGGCTTAACGGTAATTTGTTTATTTCAGAAATGATTTCGCTTGTTCCCATGTTCAAATATAACCAATAAATACAAAAGCTATTATTTTGAAATAATGTAATTACATCATTTATATTAGCGGCCAATTCCCTTGCCAATACCCCTTCATGCCCTTACCGATCGTCGATATAGAAAAAAGCCTTAAACGCAGCCGGCTTGTTTTTAAATTAACCGGGTCGTATGTTTTCAACACTGTTTTAATTTACCTGGCAGCGCTGATATTGATCGCGGCATTTGTAATGGCACTATTAAACTCAAAGATCAGCCATCCTCCCATCGTTACCCTAATCACCTGTTTGATAGTTTTGTGGGTGATTGCCAATTTAATTTTGACGAACAGCCTGGTTAAAATAGAAGGAAAAGATATTGCATCGAACAGGGCGGCCATAAAAGATTGCCTGGAGTCGTTTTACAACGATATTGATTTGCAGCCTGGTGAGCAGCGGATGATCAGGAATTTTAAACCAGCAGGCTGGCTAAACTGGGGCAGAATTATTACAGTTATTTTTGATGAAAACAGCATCTATATTAATATAACAACATTGGGCAGGGGCAATAGCGCTTCGCCGTTTCATGGATTTTCCAATTATCTCAAATGTAGCCGGATGGCAAGATATATCAGGAACAGACAATAACAACCCTTAAATAAATTTATTATCGATGGAACCTATAACCTTTAGATACAGTACGTTTAAAGCAACGCTTATCATAATTATTAATTTGTTGCTGATCGGTATCGCCGTATTCGGGGTTGTCAGCACAAAAGGCGAAGATCGCATGGGGATGATAGCAGTTTCAGTGGCCTTCGTTGGCGTGTTGTTCTACGCATGCAATTTGCTTTTATTATCCGCGCTCAGCAAGGAAGCAATCTTGGAGATCGATTCGGAAAAGCTGCAATACACCCTTAAGGGTTTAATGCTGTACTGGAAAGACATAGAAGATCTGGATTACGAAGACCTCCATTACGAAGGAAGAGGATGGAAAACGTTCTGCGTCAGATTTACGATGAAAAACGGCAGAGAAGAGATCAGGATGAAAACATGGTTTATGGCCGGCGATAACGGAGCAATTTTTGATGCGATACTCACTGCCTTTTTGAAATACAGAAATAACCCCGGTTAAATTAATGTCGCAAATCGGGCCAGGGTGGAAATAGTGCTTTGTCCTTCGATTTCTTATTTAACTATCTGAATTTCAATGGTATATTTATTTCTTTAGACCGAAATGACAAACGTGACTTTATATAAGTAGTTGATGATCAACATAAGGACTAACTCAGTGTTCAAAAAATCCTTCAAAATTGGCCAGATTTTAGAAAAATTGAAATCATAAACGCCTAAAAATGAGGTGTTTTTTCATGCGGTTTGTAGCCTGATCGTGTGCAAATTTTGAACACTTTAAATGCATGTTTAAAGGTTGTTTTTCAGGGAAGAAGGTGCAATTAACTTCATTAAGCTTTCCTTGTATTTTTACCTTTCGCCTTCTTCGTCCGCCATAGCTTCAGCGACGGCGGATTACTATTTTGCCTTTCACCTCAAATAACTACCTTTGCCGTCTATTTTGAAATAACAATGAGCAAAGCCATCATCAAAACCGAAAAGGGCGATATGACCGTCGAATTTTACGACGCCGACGCCCCAAATACCGTAGCTAATTTTAAAAAACTGGCTAAATCAGGATTTTATAACAATGTCATCTTCCATCGCGTTATCCCTAACTTTATGGTACAGGGCGGCGACCCAACCGGTACCGGCGCCGGCGGTCCAGGCTATAAGATCGATTGCGAATTGACCGGCGGCAACCAATACCACGACCGCGGCGTACTGTCAATGGCGCACGCAGGCCGTAATACCGGCGGATCGCAGTTTTTTATCTGCCATAACCGCGAAAACACCAAACACCTGGACCGTAACCATACCGTTTTTGGTAAAGTGATTGAGAATGTTGATGTGGTTGATCAAATTCAGCGCGGCGACAAGATTTTAGGAATTGAAGTAATTGAGGATTAGTTGAAGTTAGTTGTAATGGTTGTAAAGGTTGCAGTAGTTATAAAGGAAAGATTTTAACCTTTACAACCCTTACAACTTGTTACAACCCTTACAACTCCTTAAAACCTTTACAACTAAATATGAATTTATTAGGAATAGTATCCGTATCAGGCAAACCGGGATTGTGGAAAGCGCTGGCGCAAAACAAAACCGGCTATATTTTGGAAAGCCTTGATGCGCAAAAAACAAAAATGGTGGCTAACCTGACAACCGCTAAAATAGCGGCGCTGAATGAGATCACCCTTTTTGGTACAGAAGACGATATTAAGCTGACGGACGTTTTTGAACGCATGAAAGGCGTTGCAAATATCCCCGATGCCAAAGCCGACGGAACGGCGTTACGGAAATTCTTCCGCGAGGTAGCGCCAGATCACGACGAAGAAAAGGTGTATGCTTCCGACATGAAAAAAGTGATCGGCTGGTATAACATTTTGAAAGTGCTGCCGCTTTTTGTAGAAGAAGAACCCGGAGCAGCAGTGCCTGAGCCGGCGAAGGAAGAAAAAGAGGCGCCGGAAACCAAAGAAGTGGTAACAGCTGAAAAAGCCCCTGCCAAACCCAAGGCTAAAAAACCCGCCGCTAAAAAAGCATAGTTAGCCCACCAATCGTCATTGCGAGTATCCACCGGCTCAATCGGAAAAAATAGGGCTTGACGTTGATTTAGTGCAGCATTGATTAATTAAAAGCATGTCATTTCGACGAGGAACGAGGAGAAACTATCTCTTGAGCGAAGCGAAAAATCTTAAACGAGCGGGGGGGCAATGTCTGGCATGGCCCGAATGTGAAGCGTTTAAGATCTCTCCCTGCGGTCGAGATGACAAAGATGACTGTATTATGTATGTTGATTATCAGAACGTTAACAATACGTCATCATAAGGAACGAAGCAACCTCTGCACCAGACAGTTAGTGAAACGCAACGAGTGATTGTCCGGCGTGCGGCTGACAGGTAACCCAAGCGCACAGGTCCATGGAGTAGCTTGTGTAGAGATTGCTTTCCCGAACTGTGTCGGGACAGGCTGTTCCTCGCAACGACGTTTGGCGAGGGACCCCTAACAATCCGGCTGCTTGCATTCCACGTTGCTGAACTCTGGCTCCAATGTGCAATGGCAAATATCCAGGTGTTCCAGCCTGTGTCTGAGATCGCGCTTGATCGAGTCGAATGTGAGTATATATTCCGGATCTATAACGATGTGGGCGGTGAGGGCATTTTCAGTTGTGCTAAGCGCCCAAACGTGCATGTGATGCACATCAACTACGCCTTTGCCCTTTAGCAACTCCGCTTTTATATTATCCAGGTTTATTTTTTTAGGTACACCATCCATTTCAAGCCTGGCGCTGTCGATCAGCAGGCTCCAGGTGCCGCGCAGGATAACTGCGGCAATGATGAGGCTTACTACACTGTCTATCCAGTACAAATGGCTGAAGTAGATAATGATACCGGATATCACCACGCCAAAAGATACAATAGCATCCATAGCCATATGCATGTACGCGCCTTTAACATTCAGGTCTTTGTCTTTGTCCTTTACAAAAAGCCAGGCAGTGATGCTGTTAATGGCAATGCCAATAAATGACACCCAGGCCATCGTACTGCCGTCAACCACATCAGGGCTCATGAGGCGCATTACTGCCTCATAAACAATAAAAGTAACCGAAGCAAAAAGTATTACCGCATTAAAAAACGACACCATAATGGTCGACCGTTTGTAGCCGTAGGTATATTTATCACTTGAGTTTACTTTGGAAAGTTTAAAGGCCAGCAACGCAAGGGCCAGGCCAGCAACATCACCAAGGTTATGGCCGGCGTCGGTCAGCAGCGATAACGACTTGGTTATAAAACCTGCGACCACCTCGATAATAACAAAAGCTGAGTTTAAAATAATACCGACGATAAACGCTGTATTGAGATGATCGAGCTTTGGCGCATGATCGTGATGATGGTGATGATGCGAATGATCGTGGTCGTGGGGCATTCAGCAAAAATAAACAAAAACTGCAAATAAGTTTCGTTAAAAGAAGATGAGGTAAAGTATCAGCAGTATCAGCACGTACTGACATAAGTTGATTGAGTTGACTATGTTGATGTTTTTTGGAGAGAATGACCGCCAAATCCCGTTCGAAGGCTAACCGGCATCTAACTCAATCCATTTAGTCAACCATTCTAACTCAGTCAACTCTCCTCACTCATGATGATAGGGCTCACCCTTAAGTATCGTAAACGCGCGGTACAATTGCTCAACAAAAAATAAGCGCACCATTTGATGCGAAAAGGTCATGCTTGAAAGAGACATCTTGTCGTTGGCGCGTTCATAAACATTCCTGCTAAAACCAAACGGGCCGCCTACTACAAAAACAAGATGATCAACCGAACCCAGGGCCTTTCTATCTATATAAGCAGCAAATTGCTGAGAGGAGAACTGTGTGCCGTTTTCGTCCAGCAATATCACATGGTCAAGCGGCATGATCTTCTTCAGGATCAGCTCGCCTTCCTTTGTTTTTTGCTCGTCGCGGTGCAGGTTTTTGGTGTTCTTCAATTCGTCGAGCTCTACCACTGTTAAACGGGTATAGTGTTTCAGCCGGGTAACATACTTGGCGACTCCTTCTTTTAGCCAGGCTTCATCGGTTTTACCAACGGTGAGGAAAGTGATCTTCATTGTATTGTTGTTGTAACGTTGAAATGTTGTAATGTTGCAAAGTTAAAGCGCAATTGCAAAAACATTCCGTAGTAGACATATTGGATTATTTTCAGGTAGCGGAATTAAATAGCAAATGCAAAAACATTACAACTTTACAACATTTCACCATTAAAACAATTCAACAAAACCGCGTGGAAGAAAATATTATAAATGATTATACCGAACGGTCAGCCTACGCTTCGGAGCAGGCCGCAAAATTCAAAAAACTGGCCGACAATTATTCACTGTATAGGCTGGGCGTATTTGCCCTGTTTATATTGAGTGTTGTGGCCGCAATAAGCCTCGACGAAATTATTGTGATCCTGATTACCTTTCCGGTGGTAGTGGCCTTGTTCAGTTGGCTGGTAAATAAACAATCCGCCTTTGATGCCTTGCGTAATTATTGGCTGGACATACAAAAAGTTAATGAAAACGAGATCGGCAGCATTACCGCGGGCAGCAATATTTACCCGGATGGCGCCGGTTTCGGAAATGATAAACATTATTACACCTCCGATCTGGACATATTTGGCAGCTATTCGCTATACCAATTGCTTAATCGCGCCGCTACTGCAGCCGGGATGGCCAGGCTGGCGCAGTGGCTGGACAAACCTGCAGACAAGGCGACCATTTTAGCCCGGCAGGACGCCGTTAAGGAGATCGCCGGCAAAAACGATTGGAAGCTGGAATTCCAGGCTTACCTGGTGTTTTGCCTGAAGCAGAACCGCGAGCAGGTGAAGAACCTGCTTGGTTATTTAAAGATCCCGGTTGAATTGGATAATGCCCAATGGCTTAAGTTATATGCTCAAATTGCCCCATGGCTTTTACTGGCCCTTATCATAGCCAGTATTTTTTATGTTCCGGCCCGTTACCTGGCGCCGATACTTGCACTGGCCAATAACCGGATTGTTAGTTCCAAATCAGACAGCATTAATAAAGCCGATTTGATCGCCGGGAAAATAGGGGCGACCCTTGGGCATTTTTCTTCCGCATTTAAAGTGATAGAGGACGAAGACTGGGCTTCGCCGTATCTTAAAAACGTTAGCGCAAAGATCAAAACAAGCGAAAGCGAAAACATCTCGGCCAAAATAAGACAACTTTCGAAGCTGATCGATAAACTCAACTACCGGCTAAACCAGGTAATGTCATTTATTTTAAACGTCTTTTTTCTTTGGGATATCCGGCAGATCATGGCCATCGAAGAGTGGAAAAAAAATAACCACCAAAACTTTGAACTGGCATTTGATGCACTAGCCGAATTTGAGGCTATCATAAGTCTTTCATCGTTAGCTATCAATTACCCGCAATGGTGCCTCCCGGTTATTATTGATCAAGCATCATACACGTTAACGGCCAAAAGCCTTGCGCATCCGCTCATCAGCAGCAAAAAAAGGGTTGAAAATGATTTTGAACTAACCGACACTTACCGGATAGACATCATCACCGGCTCAAATATGGCCGGCAAAAGTACTTTTCTGCGCACGGTTGGTATAAACACTGTCCTGGCGCTTAGCGGTGCACCGGTATGCGCAACTGAAATGAATGTGTCGGTAATGACTATCCTTTCCTATATGCGTATCAAAGATTCGCTGAATGAAAGTACCTCGACCTTTAAAGCCGAGATAGATCGCCTGCAGATGCTGCTAAAGGCTGTTGAGGGTGAAGAGAAGATCTATTTTTTGATCGATGAAATGCTGCGGGGTACCAACTCAGCCGATAAATACCTGGGATCAAAAGCGGTTATTGAAAGGCTGATCGCCAAAAAAGCGGTGGGTATTGTTGCCACACACGATCTGCAGATAGCCGAGTTGGAAAAGGAATACCCGGATTATATTCGTAATTTTTATTTTGACATCCAGGTAAAAGATGGTGAAATGCTTTTCGATTACAAGGTAAAACCCGGCGAGTGCAAAACCTTTAACGCCTCGTTGTTACTGGAGCAAATTGGCATTTATGTAAATGAAAGGGGAGAACCAAAAAGCAAAAGCCGGGATTGATCCTCCCGGCTTTTGAATTCTTTGTCTTGGTTCCTGGCTCTTTTTATCTGCCGCCGCCACCACCACCGCCGCCGCCTGCACCACCAATTCCCTGGTCGCCTTGCTTTTCTTCGTCTACATCGCCCTTCTTCTGCTGCGGGTTTGCAAATTTAAGTTTACCAAAACTGTAGCTGAAGGTTAAGCCAACCGAGCGGAAAGGAAACGCAAAGTTGCTGCTTTGTACAAAACCCGGGCTCGATGTATACGAATTGAAATGTAGATATTCTGCAAAAGGTTGCATCATGTTAATACCGATCGAAGCCTTCTTTTTCATAAACTGCTTTCTAACACCGAAAGCGAGCAGGCTAAAAGAGGGGCTTGAACCCTGTAAAGTGTACCTTGGCGAGTTCTGTATCGTAAACATTTCAGCAATCCAGTCATTGTTGAAATTAACCGATGCACTCAAAAATATGCTGTATTGTAGCTTGGTTGCTGTATTTGTAAAGTAATAAGCATATTGTGCATACGGCGTTGGGTTATAAGTGTAAATGTTAATGTTGGTGCGCAGCGTCAATACTTTTATTGGATTAACCTGCGTAAAAAAGTTAAACCCGAATGAATTGTTCATGTCAGCATTGTGGAATTGGGTCAACGTTCCAATTTGCGGCAGTTCACCGGCAGCCGTGTCCACCCTGATAGGATTGGCAATATTTTCTATCACGCCCGTGATATGCCTGTAATATATTGACGCATTTACCAATGACGACTTGATAAAAGTGTTATAATTCAACTCGAGTGTTTGAGAAACCTCCGGCGACAGGTTAACATTACCTTCCGACTGGGAAAGGATATTAGATTTATTCAAGTACGGATCCAAAAACTGGTAGCTGGGCCGTGTAATACGCTTGCTATAGCTTAATTTAAGTGTTTGTGTTGCCGTAAGTTGTTTTTGCAGGGTTAAACTCGGAATGTATATTTGATAACTGCTGCTAAAAGGCATAAGGTTTTGTTCTCCCGCACTGGAAGGGAAACCGCTGATATCGGTATTTTCAAACCGCCCCCCGGCTAATATTGACCATTTTTTTGGAAGGGTAAAAGTCAATACCGTATAAGCTGCTGTAACGTTCTGATGGTAACCGTAGGTACTCGAATTGTCGGCATTATAAATAAAATCGTTACCCGATGGATCGAATACCTGATTGTCAGCGCTCAGCCTCCTGATTATTTCTTTGCCTCCCGCTTCCACCTTCAATACTTTGCTTACGGGGTTAGTATAGTCGGCCTGCAACGTGTATTCATTGTTGGTGCCGTTAATATTTTCCTGCGCATTAGGTAAAACATTGGCGCCCGTGAAACGATCGGTAAAATCAGTTACGATGTTGCTTTGACTCCACTCGCCTGACAGTACTATATTGTGGCCATCTTTTTTGAATTTGTGCGTATAATCCATTGTCCAGTCAAAGCCGCCGAATGAGTTGTGGCTATAACCATTTGATGCGTATGAATATGTTGAATCCGGGTTATTCAGAAAATTCGCGGTATTATGATCCGTAGTATTGTCGGAAGTAGTATTGAATCCCCCTTTGGTATAACGGAATGTTGACGTAATATCATTAAATGCGTTGAATGAATATGATGCGGTAGCTGAACTGATGCTGGCATAACGCTTAACCAGGCTGGTGCCCTGCGAGGTTTGCGACACCGGGTTGGGGCGTGCAGTAAAATCCTGGTTAAAGTCGCTCAAAGATGTTTGGGGCCATGTTAAATTGCCGCCCGAATTAACAGATAAGCTAAACCTGTTTTTGTTGTAGTTGAGGTTGAAGTTACCGTTGTTTTGACGTGTTCCGAAACCGCCGCTCACCGACCCGCTTATGCCTGAAATATTGGACGACTTAGTGATAATGTTGATGATACCTGCTGAACCTTCCGCATCGTACTTAGCCGATGGCGATGTGATCACCTCGATCGATTTGATCTGGTCGGCCGGGATGGTTTTTAAAACGTCCGCCAGGCTGGCCGCTGTGGCGCCCGAGGGTTTACCGTTGATCAAAACCTTCACGTTCTGGTCGCCGCGTATGGCTACGTTGCCATTCAGGTCCACAGATACCATCGGGACCTTTTGCAGCACGTCGCTGGCATTGCCGCCGGCTGAGGTCAGATCTTTCTCGGCGTTGTAAACGATCTTGTCGATATGATTTTCAATGAGCGCCGCCTGCCCCGTAACTTTTACCTCGCCTAAGCTTTTAGCGCCCGGTGAAACGATGATCGAGCCAACGTTGTTGTCGGGCTTCTTGGCGGTAGTGGTAAAGGGTCCTACGGTTTTAGTGGGATAGCCGATGAAAGTTATTACCAGGTTATAAGTGCCCGGATTTACATTGTCGATCTTAAAGTTTCCTTTCGAGTCTGTAATCGCGCCTGTAAGCGGCACTTTGCCGCCGACATGGTAAAGACCTACTGAAGCGTAATCGAGCGGTTGTTTGGACACCGAGTCGATAAGGGTGCCGGATATTTTCCCGACGATGCCCCCACCACCAACGCCGAATTGGGCCTTAGCCGTGGCAAAAGAGCATAAAATTGCAAAAAGTATATAAAAACGTTTCATTTCTCGTGATTTTTCCAATTGGAGGCGAAAATACTTGAAATGTTACACGCTAAAAGGCATTATTTGTCACGCCATTGCAATTGTCATAAATTCGTTACCAGAGGGAAAAGGTTTGTCGCGCATCCCTGCACAACCGTCGTATTCGGGCACGGCGATGCAATATACCGCAATCGGCAACAGATTATAAAACGATATTTACAATCCTCCCTTTAACCACAATAACCTTTTTAGGGGTTTTATGGTCGAGGTATTTTTGGACGTCGGTGCTGCTCAAAACAAAGGCCTCCACAGCTGCCGGCTCCAGCGATAACGGAATATTGAGGTTCATCCTGGTCTTCCCGTTTACTGAAATAGGATAGGCAAACTCATCTTCGACCAGGTAGGTTGGGTTAAATTTGGGGTATGGCTCATACGAAAGCGTCCCTGCTTTATTACCCAGCATGGTCCACAACTCCTCGCAAATGTGAGGAGCGTAGGGCGACAGGATTACCACCAGGTCAGTCAACACGGCCTTTTTATTGCATTTCAGATCGGTAAGCTCATTTACGGCGATCATAAAGCTGGAAACTGACGTATTGAATGAGAACCGTTCAATATCTTCCTCCACCTTGCGGATGATCTTATGCAGCGATTTCAGCTCCTGCCTGGATGGCTCAGCATCCGAAACGCTGAAATTTAATTTGTCGTCGTGAAAAAGCTTCCAGAATTTACGCAGGAATTTGAATACACCCTCAATGCCGTTTGTGTTCCATGGCTTGCTCTGTTCCAACGGCCCCAAAAACATTTCGTACATACGCAGCGTATCCGCACCGTAACGCTCAACCAGCATGTCCGGATTAACCACATTGTACTTTGATTTAGACATTTTTTCAATCTCAACCCCACACACGTATTTTCCGTGTTCAAGCAAAAATTCAGCATGCTCAAATTCCGGCCTGAACTTTTTAAATTTATCCTGATCAAGGATGTCATTTTCAACAATATTAACATCCACGTGCATCGGTATGGTGCGGTAATCTTTTATCAGACCGTGCGAGATAAACGTATTTGTGCCGCGGCCGAGCTCGTCAACCAACCGGTACACAAAATTGCTGCGGCCCTGTATCATTCCCTGGTTGATCAATTTTTTGAACGGCTCCTCCACCGGCGCCATCCCCATGTCCTTTAAAAACTTGTTCCAAAAACGGCTGTACAGCAAGTGCCCGGTGGCATGTTCGCTGCCACCGATATACAGGTCAACATCTTTCCAGTAATCAATAGCTTGTTCCGAGGCAAACGCGTTATTATTATGGGCATCCATGTACCTGTACCAGTACCAACTGCTGCCTGCCCAACCCGGCATAGTGGAAAGTTCGTACTGGAAAGCCTCGTCCTGGCCCTTTTCAAAGGAGGTGGGTTTGGCTGAAGCTGTATAATGCCAGTCCTTCGCCCTCGCCAAAGGAGGTTCCCCGCTATCAGTTGGCAAATACTTGTCAACTTCCGGCAGAATCAGGGGCAGGTCCTTTTCATCTATCAGATAAGGCAAACCATCCTTAAAGTAAACAGGCACGGGCTCGCCCCAGTAACGCTGGCGGCCAAATATCGCATCGCGCATGCGGTAGTTTATCTTAGCTTTCCCGGCGCCCATTTGCTCCAGTTTAGTAATAAGCGCAGCTGTAGCCTCTTTGTAGGTCATTCCATTGATAAAGCCTGAATTGATATAACGTCCGTCCTTTGTTGGGTCCGCTTCCTTTTCGATGTTTTGTATATCGATGATCTGGATAATCGGCAACTGGTAATGTTTGGCAAACAAGTAGTCGCGCTGGTCGCCCGAAGGCACGGCCATAACCGCGCCGGTTCCATATCCCGCCAAAACATAATCTGCTATCCATACCGGGATATTTTCCCCTGTCATTGGGTTTACGGCGTAACTGCCGGTAAAGGCGCCCGACACGGTTTTCGCGTCGGCCATACGCTCCAGTTCCGACTTCTTTTTGCTTTGGGCAATATATTTTTCAATCGCCTTTTTTTGTTCAACTATAGTTAACGAGGGAACAAGTTCATGTTCAGGCGCCAGAACCAAAAAAGTTGCGCCGAAGATGGTATCAACACGGGTAGTGAAAACCTCGATGACTTCGGATTTTGCATTTTGAAACCCCAAATCGGAAACGCGAAATTTTACTAGTGCGCCCACGCTTTTTCCTATCCAGTTTCGCTGCATTTCTTTCAACGGCTCGGGCCAATCAATACTATCCAGGCCGCTGAGCAGCCGGCCGGCATAAGCGGTAATGCGCATGCTCCATTGCATCATTTTTTTTTGTTCAACAGGGTAGCCGCCGCGCTCGCTAAAGCCGTCTTTCACTTCATCATTGGCCAACACAGTGCCTAAAGCGGGGCACCAGTTCACCGTGCTTTCGCGCAGGTAGGTAAGGCGGTATTTCAGCAGCTCGGTTTGTTGCTCATGATAGCTGAAAGCTTTCCATTCGGCTGCGCTGAAAGTAGCAGCATCATCGTCGCAAACTGCATGGATACCCGCCGAGCCCTTTTGTTCAAAATGAGCGACCAGTGTATTAATACGCCCGGCCTGATCAGCCTCGCTATCATACCACGAGTTAAAAAGCTGCATGAATATCCACTGGGTCCATTTATAGTAATCGGGCGAACTGGTGCGCACCTCGCGGCTCCAGTCGAATGAAAAACCTAACTGGTCGAGCTGGCGGCGATAAGTACCAATATTGGTCTCGGTGGTAATGGCCGGATGCTGCCCGGTTTGTATGGCATATTGCTCGGCCGGCAGGCCAAAGCTATCATAGCCCATAGGATGCAGCACGTTAAAACCTTTCAGCCTTTTGTAGCGGGCGAAAATGTCAGATGCAATGTAACCCAGCGGATGGCCCACGTGCAGGCCAGCTCCCGAGGGATAGGGAAACATATCAAGCACGTAATATTTCGGTTTGACCGAGTTGTTCGCTGCTTTAAAAGTTTCATTTTCAGCCCAAAAGCTTTGCCACTTTTTCTCTATATCTTTAAATTGGTAGTCCATTTCTGTCGTTCCGCGTATAAGCCCGCGAAATTAAGAAAATCCCTAGTAGTTTGGTAGTTTATTGCCGATTTGTCTCAAAGTTGACAATGCAACTCACCATAACGCTTCCAACTTAATAACCCATCACAATCCGTTTGCCAGCAATTCCACGCTGTCATCAATAAACTGATCCCATACCGCATCGGGTTGCCATACATCCTCAATAAAGGCATGCATAGCGCTTTCATCCATTTTACCGGCGCTAAACAAATACAGGCCGGTAAACACGGATGCGCGGTAATTGGCCGCGCAATGCACCAGGGTTTTGTGGTCGTGATGGCTATTCATCAGGTTGATAAATTCGGTGAGTTGTTCCGGCTTCGGATCGTCAAATATTACGGGTATATGGTGATAAGCTAACCCAAGGGTATCAACCGATGCCGCTTCGTCCTTAAGCGAATATTTTGCGCCTGACAGGCCCAGGTTTATAACGGTTTCATATCCGCTGGCTGCTGCTTCAACGAGTTGTCCTTCCGTGGGTTGACCCGAGCAGGCCAGCAAAGCTGAAACTTTCCTGAAATTATATATTGAGTCCATAAAGCAAAAGTAGCACTTGCAAATTTAAATCAACGGCACGCATACCACGTGGATTAGCGGCGGCCGGAAAGCGGTTTTTAATGAATTTTTAATATCAGGAAACGCATGTTTTCCTAATGGTTAAATTGCGTTAATTATCAGGAATAATTCAGATTTTTTTTGAAATTATTTAAATGGTCGCTTTATAATCACTATATTTAAAACGATAAATTATTGTACCCACTAAAACTTTTTATTTATGAAACTTTCTACTAAGGGGGCGCTAGTACTATTCGCGGGCATGGCTTTAAGTTATTCAGCATGTAAAAAGGATAGTTCAACTGCGCCAAAAACGCAAAACACACCAACAACGGCCGGATATGATGCTGTTAGCAGCCAGGTGGCCTCAAACTTTTCGGCGGCGCTGGCAGGATCAATGGGCGGAGCAAACCTGAACCAGGGATTGGCGCCCTCAATAGGCGGTATCAACCCGCCGGGGGCCAGCGCGCTTTGCGGCTTTGTTGCTAATTCAAACATCGATTATAAAACTAATGTTGGCGACTCGATCAAAACCCATGTAACAGGCAACGGCAAATTTTTCTTCGATTGTTTTGCCGGGCATCCTATTGGCTATACCCTGGTCGATAATTTACTAACCGTAGGTACGGCGCCCGGTTATTCGTTTATTTACGATATTGCGCAGGGCTACCAGATCAAAAGCTTAAACACAACGGCTACGCTGCTTAAGGTTGACGGTACATTGCAGGCATTTAAAGACATTAATTACACCGACAAAACGTTTAAACCATTATCAGAGCATGATAGCTTTGTGATCGATGATGCACTGGTGGATATTTCCAGCAAAGGTAAAAACAGCATCGACGGGGGCTCTGCTACATTCAAAACCAAGGGAACCAATCCTGATGGCACCAAATGGGATTATGTAGGTAAAATGGAATTTATTGGCCACAACATCGGCAAGCTTACGTTTTATGGTCAGGTCTACCTGGTTGATTTAGGCACCGGAAAAATCGTACATATTTAAACTTAATCCCGATACTATGGAAAGCCGCCTCTTTTTTTCGGGCGGCTTTTTCTTTGTATTTTAATATTAATTTCAAGCCGGAATATTATATTCGTACCATCACAAAAAATTACCTTTTTAATATGAAATTACAATTGAAAACCTTATCGGCACTGGTAGCTTGCTCAATGCTGATTTACGCATCGTGCAAAAAAACGTCAAGTGCGCCGGCCGGACCGGCGCTTACACCAAAACAGGTTGCCGGCCAGGTTGCCCTTAATATCGATCAAAGTTTATTTGGTGGATTGGGCGGTGTCGATCTGTCTGGCGGTATCGGCTCAGCAGGATCGTTTGCCATCAAAACACCAGGCAAAGTGATCGAGGATCTGTCCGATCCTACATGTGGTTCAACTGTGGATACCACGCTGTCGGTGAGTTTGAGTTCCGGAGACTCGACGGTCACCATAGCCGGATCGCTTAAATTTACATTTGGCTGCACCGGGGGGATTTTAAGCACCTTTACCACCGTTGACAACCTCACGATTGGATACAACAGCCCATCGCAAAAATTTTCATACCATGTTGGCGAAAACTTAACGATAGCCGCAACAGATCCATCGTCACAAATGACGAACATATTGGTAAACGGCTCGCTGAACTCGGATGGCAGCTACCAGATCCTTACCGGCAGCAATAAGGGCAGCGGCACCTCTATTTTTGATTATACGCTTAAATCGGTACTTGCCGCCGGCGATGGCAGCGGTGACGTGTTGAGCGGTACGGCTACCTTTAATACTTCGGGCAGCGGTCCAAAGGGTAACTGGAATTACCAGGGAACAATTGTTTTTAAAGGTAACTACACCGCAGTGGTAACTATAAATGGCAGTACTTATACCGTTAACCTGCAAACCGGCGCAGTAAGCTGACAGCAAGGCAAATTAACATTTATAGTGTCCGTCCGTCTGGAAGTATCCATCTTCCAAACAGACGGACACTTTTATTTAAGGTACGCTGATATTCTACTTTTATATTTACTTTTAGGGATAAACTCTCTGCATGAAGAAACTGCTTACCAATCTCAACTTCCAGGTACTAGCCGGTATTGTGCTCGGTATTATCGTCGGTTTTTTATTCCCCACTTTTGGGCCGACAGCAAAATTGATCAGCCAAACATTTATCAGTCTTATCACCATGCTGATAGCCCCCATCATTTTTTTTACCATCGTATTGGGTATCACCGGCATGAGCGATATGAAAAAGGTGGGCAGGGTAGGTGGCAAGGCATTGCTTTATTTCGAGATCGTATCCACTTGTGCACTTGTTATCGGTATCCTGGTGGCCAATGTGCTGCGGCCCGGCGACGGCTTTGTCAGTAAAATTGCTGCCGATACTTCTAAGCTGGCGGTTTACCAAAAAGCGGCGGCCGACATGCACTGGGTAGATTTTATTACCCACATTGTGCCGTCCAACATATTCGACGCTTTTGCTAAAGGGGATATCCTGCAGATATTGTTTTTTGCAATACTGTTTGGCTTTGCTCTAAGCTTTATGGGCGAAACAGGCAACCAGGTTACCAGCCTGTTCGATAAAATATCGAAAGTATTTTTCATTATTATGCGCATGGTAATGCGCGTAGCGCCAATTGGTGCTTTCGGCGGGATGGCCTATACCATCAGCAACTACGGTGTTAAAACACTTAAACCGCTTGGGTTCCTGATGGGCTCAGTTTATCTCACTTCTATCTTTTTCATCTTTGGGGTGCTCAACCTCATCTGCTACTTGTACAAATTTAGCTTTTGGAAATACCTGTCATTTATCAAAGAAGAAATATTGGTGGTATGGGGCACATCGTCCTCCGAATCAGTATTGCCGGCGATGATGGATAAGATGGAGAAATTCGGCTGCTCTAAGTCCGTTGTAGGGTTGGTAATCCCGGCAGGCTATTCCTTCAACCTGGACGGAACGACCATCTATCTCTCCATGTCGGTAATATTTTTGGCACAGGTTTTTCATATCCCGCTAACCGTGGTGCAGCAGATCACTATCATCGGTATACTGATGATCACGTCGAAGGGCGCCGCTGGCGTAACCGGCAGCGGTTTTATTATTTTAACCTCAACATTGGCGGCCATTAAAATAATTCCCGCCGAAGGCGTCGCTATTCTGCTGGGCGTTGACCGGTTTATGTCGGAAGCGCGGGCCATCACCAACATGATAGGGAATGGGATTGCGACGATAGTGATTGCGAAGAGCGAGCATGAGTTTACTCCGCCATTATCGTAGACACAATTTGGCTTACAAAGAGATGAAAAAATATCTTTTTATATCGGTTCTGCTTGGGTGCTATATGAGTTGCCTGTCGGCGCAACCTAAAACATATTTTCCCGCTGGTGCGAACGATACGCTGCATTTAAATACATTCGAAGTAAAATGGTTTTCGGAGCAGTTAGCCGCATTGGAAGAGCCTGTTATATTTAACGACAGCACCGGTTTTGAAGGATATCGCTTTACTTGGCTAAGAACATTTCATAATCCTATTGCCATACGCATTGAAAAGCAAGGCGACGAGTATTGGCTTTTCTGGAAAAAATGTGACGGCGCGGGTGGGTATGCGCCGGGAGAAATTATTACAGATAGAAAAAGGAAGATAGAAATTAAAGACTGGGCTGCCTTTCAAAAAAAAGTGGATAGCATTGATTTTTGGAAGATGCCAGCAAGAATTAGAAACTACGGTAATGACGGCGCTGAGTGGATTTTAGAAGGCAGGGTTAATGGAACATATCATGTTGTCGATCGATGGAGTCCTGATTCAGCAAACGCTTATTTTAGGTGTTGCTATTTCCTTGTACAGCTAACCCGCATGAAAATCCGTGAGCGGGATGTTTATTAAAAAGATTTAGTCGCCTAAAAATTAATTTGCGTTTCGGGCAAAAAACTTAGCTTTGCCCTACAAATTCAGAAACACAATGAGTGTACTCGTAAATAAAGATTCCAAAGTTATAGTTCAGGGTTTTACAGGTAACGAAGGTACTTACCATGCCTCGCAGATGATAGAATATGGCACGCAGCTGGTTGGCGGTGTAACGCCCGGCAAAGGCGGCCAGAGCCACCTGGACAGGCCGGTTTTTAATACCGTTGCCGAAGCCGTTGAAAAAACCGGCGCCGATGTGTCCATCATATTTGTACCCCCTCCGTTTGCGGCAGATGCCATTATGGAAGCTGCCGAGGCCGGCATAAAAGTTATCGTATGTATCACCGAAGGTATCCCTACAAAGGATATGATCATGGTAAAGGAATATTTAACGGACAAAGATAGTCGCCTCATCGGCCCCAACTGCCCCGGTATAATTACTGCTGACGAAAGCAAGATCGGCATCATGCCGGGCTTTATCTTCCGTAAAGGCAATGTGGGCGTAGTTTCCAAATCAGGCACGCTTACTTACGAAGCTGTTGACCAGGTGGTAAAAGCTGGTCTTGGCATCACCACAGCCATCGGCATCGGCGGCGACCCGATCATCGGCACGCCAACCAAAGAAGCTGTTGAGCTGTTAATGAACGATCCGGATACCCACGGCATCATCATGATCGGCGAGATTGGCGGCGGCATGGAAGCCGAAGCGGCACGCTGGATAAAAGCAAACGGCACCAAGCCGGTAGTTGGCTTCATCGCCGGCCAAACAGCGCCTCCGGGACGCCGTATGGGCCACGCAGGCGCCATTGTCGGCGGTGCGGATGATACGGCGGCAGCCAAAATGAAGATCATGCGCGAGTGCGGTATCCGGGTAGTGGAATCACCTGCGGAGATCGGCGCCGCTATGGCAGAAGAACTTTCGAAGTAAGCTGAAAGCAGAAAGACTAAAGCAGAAAGCTTTTTAATAATGGAAAATTCCGGTTATAATATAGCCGGGATTTTTTATTTTTAGGTTTAAAATAATGTATAAACTCCTCGGCTAAAACGTATACCTCCCCCGAGAATAGCCAGTAAGAAATTATTTCGACCAATGCTATACCTATCTTGAGAAAAATTCCGATAATATCACATGGCCGTGATATCCACCGTCAATCCAATGTAAAACCTGCTGGTAGCAAACATTCCATCGCTCAAAATTGTCGTATATTGTATTAGTCCGATAAGTCTTGAACCATGATTAACTTGGTTAAAGGATGACATGATTTAGTCGCTCATTTAATCGTGGAATCCGTCAATCCTTTAATCGTGGTTCAGACAAAAAAATCGGTGAAATCAAAAAATAATCGATGTAATCCCCCCATATAAATCATGAATTACAACCCATTAACCCCCGACGAAGAACGGGTGATATTATACAAAGGCACAGAACGTCCGTTCACAGGCTCCTTATTAAATAACAAGGCGCATGGCTTATACGTGTGCAAAAGATGCGACGCGCCGTTATACACCTCCGAATCGAAATTTGAGTCGCATTGCGGCTGGCCGAGTTTTGATGACGAGATACCCGGCGCGGTAAAACGCATTCCCGATGCCGATGGACGCCGCACCGAAATAGTGTGTGCAAACTGTGGCGCTCATTTAGGACATGTGTTTGAGGGAGAGTATCTTACCCCGAAGAACGTGCGGCATTGTGTAAACTCCGTTTCCATGAAGTTTGTGCCGGGAGAATAAAAAGCCATGTCATTTCGACCGAGGTACAAGGGAGAAATCTTGTACAGTTTACATTCCCGACTGCATGGTTGGTAATCGTGAAGTATAAGATTTCTCACTGCGTTCGAAATGACAAAAGGTGATAAAAACCCCCCTCTTTAAATTTTTTTAACATAGTTTATGCACTAATTTAATGTATCCACCTTGCTCTTTTGGCACTTCTCAACATGCTTTTTGTTTATAAAAGGTTGGTATGTTAAAAACTAAAATTCACACCTTAACGGGCTTCTCCTATATTTGATTATAAGTTCTTTCAGGGCTGTCGGCTTCGCCGGATCGCACCGGTGATGGATAAATGGCGACCAGGTTAACCCCCGGAAACCGAAACAAATTGATTAAAATATACTGAGTAAAGGTTGGTGAGCAGGAGCGTTTAAAGTGTTAGCGGTGAGGTGATCACCAAAACGAAAAACTAGCGCTTGGGGGATTGCTGTCTGCAAATAATTCAGGGCGATAAATGATAAATAAGGGATAAAAAGAAGCGTAAAACAGATCGAGAATGGCACAGGAGACCGAATTATTACTGAAAGAAAACAAGGACCGCTTTGTGATACTGCCCATAAAGTATCCAAAAATCTGGGAAATGTATAAAAAGCATGAAGCCAGTTTTTGGACCGCCGAAGAGATTGACCTGGGCGACGATATGAAGCATTGGGAAAACCTTAACTCGGGCGAAAAACATTTTATCAGTCATGTGCTGGCCTTCTTTGCGGCAAGCGACGGTATCGTTAATGAAAACCTGGCTATCAACTTCATGAGCGAGGTGCAGTTGCCGGAAGCCCGCTGCTTTTACGGCTTCCAGATCATGATGGAAAACATCCACTCGGAAACTTACGCGCTGCTGATCGATACCTATATAAAGGACCCGGCTGAAAAGGATCGTTTGTTCCATGCGATTGACACAGTACCCTGTGTTGGCAAAAAGGCGCAGTGGGCGCTGCGCTGGATAAACAACGGCACCTTTGCCGAGCGCCTGGTAGCTTTTGCCGCGGTTGAGGGCATCTTCTTCTCGGGCAGCTTTTGCTCTATCTTCTGGCTTAAAAAACGCGGGCTGATGCCGGGACTTACTTTCAGCAATGAGCTGATCTCGCGCGACGAAGGCATGCACTGCGAATTTGCCTGCCAGCTGTACAGTATGCTGGAGAACAAATTATCAAAAGAAGCCGCTACGGCTATTATTACTGATGCCGTTGAAATAGAAAAAGAGTTTATCACTGACGCACTGCCGGTTAACCTGATCGGCATGAATGCCAAAATGATGAGCCAGTACATCGAATTTGTGGCCGACAGGTGGCTGGGCGAACTTGGTTATGATAAAGTATACGGCGTATCAAATCCGTTTGACTTTATGGAGATGATCAGCCTGCAGGGCAAAACAAATTTCTTTGAAAAGCGGGTGGGCGATTATCAGAAAAGCGGGGTGCTGAATAACCAGGAAAGCAAATCATTCTCGCTGGACGAAGATTTTTAAGGGACGACATATTAGTGTCAAAAAGGAAAATACCCAACATTTGGTGCTAAAATATTTAGCCAAATATTTGCAGGTTCGAAAAAAAGTAGTATATTTATTAAGTAAACAATTCGCGAAAGCGAGAAAACAGGAGGGGTTCAAAATGTTCGTAGTTAAAAGAGACGGAAAAAAAGAATCGGTAAAATTTGACAAGATTACCGCACGTATTGAAAAATTATGTTACGGGCTAAACCCTGCTTTGGTTGACCCGATCGACGTGGCCAAAAAAGTAATTGAAGGTTTATTTGATGGGGTAACCACATCGGAACTGGATAACCTCGCGGCTGAAACCGCGGCGTCGCTAACTACCAAGCATCCCGATTATGCGTTGCTGGCATCGCGCATTGCGGTGTCCAACCTGCACAAAAACACCACCAAGTCGTTTTCCGAAACCATGCGCAGGCTGCATGAGTACATCGACCCAAAAACCGGCAAGGATGCATCGCTGATCGCGGACGATGTTTGGGATATTATCGAAGCAAACGCCGAACTGCTGGACAGCACGATCATCTACGACCGCGACTTCGGCTTTGACTACTTTGGTTTTAAAACCCTCGAAAAATCGTACCTGTTAAAGCTCGACGGCAAAATTGCCGAACGCCCGCAGCACTTGTTTATGCGCGTTTCTATCGGTATACATAAAGAGGATGTGGAAAGTGCCATCAAGACCTATAATTTAATGAGCGAACGCTGGTTTACTCATGCCACACCAACACTATTTAACGCAGGTACGCCAAAACCGCAAATGTCATCGTGTTTTTTGCTGACCATGAAAGATGACAGCATCGACGGCATATATGATACCCTAAAACAAACCGCGAAAATTTCGCAAAGCGCAGGCGGCATAGGCCTTAGCATACACAATGTACGCGCTACCGGCTCATACATCAGCGGTACAAACGGCACCAGCAACGGCATTATCCCAATGCTGCGGGTGTTCAACGATACTGCCCGCTATGTCGATCAGGGCGGCGGCAAACGTAAGGGCGCATTTGCAATCTATTTAGAGCCATGGCATGCGGATGTGTTCGAATTTTTAGACCTCCGTAAAAATCATGGGAAAGAAGAAAACCGGGCCCGTGATCTTTTCTATGCCCTTTGGGTATCTGATCTCTTTATGGAGCGTGTTGAGGCTAACGAGGACTGGAGCCTGTTTTGCCCGCACGAAGCGCCGGGCCTGGCGGATTGCTGGGGAAAGGAATTTGAGAAATTATACAAAAAATACGAAAAGGAAGGCCGCGCCCGCAAAACTGTGAAGGCGCAGGAGCTTTGGTTTGCCATACTTGATGCCCAGGTAGAAACCGGGACGCCATACCTGCTGTACAAAGATGCCGCTAACGGCAAGTCAAATCAGCAAAACCTGGGTACCATCAAAAGCTCAAACCTGTGTACCGAAATTATAGAGTACACCGCGGCCGATGAAGTGGCTGTTTGTAACCTGGCCTCGCTGGCCCTGCCAAGATTTGTACGCGAAGGCATATTTGACCATGTGAAACTGTACGAGGTAACCTACCAGGCTACGATCAATCTGAATAAGATCATCGATAATAACTATTACCCGGTTAAGGAGGCCGAGTACTCTAACTTAAGGCATCGCCCGATCGGTTTGGGGGTACAGGGCTTAGCCGATGCATTTATCCAGCTGCGTTTACCATTTGAAAGCGAAGGAGCTAAAAAGCTGAACCGGGAGATATTTGAAACGATTTATTTTGCCGCCATGACCGCTTCGAAGGATCTGGCGATAAAGGACGGCGCCTACGAAACCTTTAAAGGCTCGCCATTATCAAAGGGACAATTCCAGTTTGATCTTTGGGGGGTGAAACCTGACAGCGGCCGCTGGGACTGGGAAAACCTTCGCCTGGATGTGATGAACCACGGTGTGCGCAACTCCTTATTGGTTGCTCCTATGCCAACGGCGTCTACCTCGCAAATATTGGGTAACAACGAATGTTTCGAGCCTTATACTTCCAATATTTATACCCGCAGAGTTTTAAGCGGTGAGTTTATCATCGTAAACAAATATTTGCTGCGCGATTTGGTAAATCTGGGCTTGTGGAACCAGGCGATGAAGGATAAGATCATCACTGCGAACGGTTCGATACAGGATATTGCAGAAATACCACAGGACCTGAAAGATCTGTACAAGAGCGTTTGGGAAATAAAGATGCGTACCATCATCGACATGGCGGCAGACAGGGGGGCTTACATCTGCCAGTCGCAATCGCTCAACCTGTTCATCAACTCGCCCAATGCGTCTAAACTTACCTCGATGCACTTTTACGCATGGAAGAAAGGCCTTAAAACAGGTATGTACTACCTGCGCACACAAGCGGCATCGCAGGCGGTTAAATTTACCGTTGAGAACCAGGGCGGCAAAAACATGGAGCCCGTTATCCCCGAAGTGGTTGACCAGATCGCCGATGAAATACCGGCCGGTCCAACCTGCTCGATGGAAGAGGGCTGCGTAACCTGCTCAGCATAAACAATATAAGAGACGCGATACTTCGCGTCTTCCGCTTGCAGGTTCAAACAGATAGGCGACGCATGAGCAAATGAGACGCGATGTATCGCGTCTCTACATACAAAGACCAATTGTCAACCTGATAGATTATAATAAATGCAGGCAGGGGCGCTTAATTAAGCGCCCCTGTTTATTTTTGTATCATGCAAACAAAGCACGAGATCATCAGCTGCGAACGCTGCGGCGCCAGGATGGAATGCAAGGCAAACGCCAATGCCAAATGCCAGTGCAGCGCCGTGCAATTGAATTTGAACGAAACGCAATATATCAGCGAGAACTACGAGGGTTGTTTATGTGCGGCTTGTTTGGCGGAGGTGAAAGAGGAATATCGGTTATCGCTGCAAAACCAAGCTTAACGTTAAAATCTGTTAAATTCCTGGTTTTAAGCGATATTGTATCACGAACCAGCTATTTTTGGGCAACAGCTTGTGATATTCGAAAGTTAAAAAAGCAGCGGCTACGTGCGATTCCTTCCCTGGGGAAGGGAAGGTAGGGGTTTAGTGAAACTATTTTGGCCGTTTGATGCGTCATAAATACGCGTGGAACGGCGGCGAAACCCCTCCCCGCCACCGCGCAATCGGCCGCACCCCTCCCCGTGGGAGGGAGTTTAGCGGCGGTTTTTTTTTATGAAGAATGCATGGCATAATAACCCAAACAATATGTTCAAAAACTACCTAAAGCTCGCCTTCCGCAGTTTGTGGAAGCATAAAACAACCACGGCTATCAATATTTTAAGCTTGTCGGTCGGGCTGGCTTCCTGTGCATTGGTGTTTTTGTTTTGTCAACATGAATTGAGTTACGATAAAGGCTTTGATGACAACGGCAATATCTACCGCATCGTATCCGACTTTGGCGGAGGCGGCGCGCCCACCGTGCCGTTTCCTTACACGGCATTTTTAAAAAGCGAGATACCCGAAATTACGCAGGCCACCAGGATGGATCCAACCAATGGAACGGTGATCGTGCAGGTGCAGTCGAATGCCCCGGCCACGCCCTATTCGGTCGATTCCGGCTATTGGGTCGACCCGACGTTTTTTGACATTTTCTCCTTTCATTTTTTGAGGGGAGATCGCAAAACTGCGTTAAATGCTCCCAATACAATTGTGCTGTCGGCATCTCTGGCGCAACGGCTATTCGGCCATAGTAACCCCGTCGGGAAAGTGTTGAAGACCGCGGGGAATTTGTACACCATCTCGGGGGTATTCAAGGAGGATGTCTTAAACCACATACAGGCGGACTTTTTTGCATCAAATCACAGCGGGCACTTCAGCCAGAGCATATCGGGCCAAAGCAACTGGGTGGTTAACCCCAACTATTACGCTTATGTTAAACTGCGTCAGGGCAGCAATGTGGCGCATGTAAATGCCGAACTGAAGGTCTACACACTACGCCATGCCTCGGCTGATATGAAAGCCACCGGCGATAAAATGACCAACGGCCTGCAGGCCCTTACCGATATTCACCTGCATTCTGCTCAATACCAGGATTACCTGGCCTGGAAACAGGGGAATATCCAATACCTGTACCTGCTAGGCGCCATTGCTTTGGTGATTTTGCTTTTGGGTTGCATCAATTATATGAATTTAACCACGGCCCAGGCCATTAGCAGGGCTCGCGAGGTTGGTGTGCGGCGGGTTATGGGCGCTGGTAAGGGCGCTATCCGCTACCAGTTTTTGCTGGAGACGATGGCTATCAGCGTGTTTGCCTTGCTGGTGGGTATTGCAATGGCCTTTTTGTTTCTGCCGGAGTTTAACAGCCTTACCGGGCAGACTCTTTCGTTTTTTGCGCCGGAGAACAGGAGTTTGCCACTGTGGCTGCTGTTGGTTACGCTGCTCACAGGTTTGCTGGCCGGTACTTATCCGGCGTTTTATCTTTCCTCGTTCAAAGCGGTTCAGGTACTAAAGGGAAAGATCAGCACGGCTAAAAGCGTTTTCAGCGTGCGAAAAGTGCTCATCGTAGCGCAATTCGTTATCGCAACGGTACTGGTTTTTGCCACCATGGTAATTTGGGACCAGGTGCGTTTCATGATCAATACCAAACCCGGCTTCGACCAGAACCAGCAACTGGTGCTCAGCCTTAACAGTGATGAGTCGCGCAATAACGTGGGTGTACTTATTGATAAATTAAAAGGAAATGCGGCCTTTAAATCGGTGAGCGGTGCTTCGGGGGCCTTGTGCACCAGCGACCTGATGCTTTATCCCGAAGGAAAAACGGTTGCCGATAAGCACGATGTTTACCTGGATTTTGCTGATCAGAGTTACCTGCAAACACTCAGCCTGCAACTTATCTCGGGCAGTAATTTCACCCCTCAAGCCTTTACCAACACCGATATGCAGCAGGATATGGAGCAAAGCGATATGGGCCGGCAGATCATCCTGAATGAAGAAGCGGTTAAAGCGCTGGGCTTGGATGTATATTCCGCACCCGGCAAAGTACTGTCGCATGTACATAACGGCGCCGTTTACAATTATAAAATCGTGGGCGTGGTAAAAAATTACCATTATTTCTCGCTGCAATCCGCCATATTTCCTTTTGGTATTATGCCCGCTAACCCCAAAAGGTTCGGTTCTGTTATTGCCAAGGTTAACGGCCGCCAGATGGCCGGGGCCGTCCGGTATGCGCAGCAGCAATGGCGCTCGTTAAATCCCAATACGCCGTTTTCCTACGGGTTTTTAAATGATGTTTTTAATAGCGATTACACGCAAAACGAACGCCAGCAGCAAATGAGCGGCATATTTACCGGCATAGCCATATTTGTTTCCTGCCTGGGCCTGCTGGGGCTCATCACCTTTACCGTTACCCAAAAAGCCCGCGAAATAGGCATCCGCAAAGTTGTGGGCGCCAGTGTGGGCAGCATCGTAGCCTTGTTTTCGAAACAGTATTTAAGGCTGATTATCATAGCAAACGTTATCGCCTGGCCGCTGGCCTGGTACGGCGCAAATTACTGGCTGCGGCAGTTCCCTTACCGGGTGGATATCAGCTGGTGGATGTTTGCTGTTTCATTATCGGCGGGGGTTATCATTGCTTTTGCTACGATTTCTTTTAAAACGATAAAAGCGGCTATGGCGAATCCGGTGGAGAGTTTGAGGATGGAATGAAAGTAGGAGGTAACCCTGACGCAAATGATAGTGCGTTACCGAGCCTTTAAACAGGTAACCGTTGCGGCCGAATATTGATGGAATTAAATAATGAGAGTACGTTTGTTATCGGACGTCAATTATAGCATTCAAAATTTTAAAACTTCTAAAAGTGCTTCTCGCAATAGGTCTGATCTTTTTTTTATAAAAACAGGAAAATCTTTCAAATCTAATTCTTTTGGTAAATAATGCTTTTTTCTCGACGGATTATATTCTTCGACCCAAGTCTTTAAATCTTTAGCACTTTTCGATTTATTTTCATTTCCATCTAACATCTGTAAGTTTAATATGGTATCAAAATAATCCCAGTCAGTATAGTATTCTTTGTTGTCATCGTTAAGAATTATACCTTCAGCTTTTAATTTTTTTTCATTGAAACCAGAATATGGGTGACAATGATCCAAATGGAAATCACGATTTTTGTAGTCTAAATAAGGAAATAACAATGCCAAAATTGGAAAGGCATAACGATCATCTTTATGGGTATACAATAAATTCTCAATAAACTCCTCATCTACGGTGATACTTTTAGATGTTTTTGACAATCGGTCCGCAATTGCTTTAGCAGGAAATTCTTCTCCGTTTTTAGCGATTTGCCTTTTAATAGTATCTCTAATCAATTTTAATACTCCTTCGGCCTGTCCACCAAAAATTCGATAAAGCAAAACTACATGTAACCATTTTTTGATTAACGCCCGATCTTCTTTATAAACAGTTTTTTGACAAAATTGATAAGTTTTATTGGTTTTGTATAAGTAATAAATAATGGGAAGTAGTGAATTTAATGAAGTCAATGTGTGAGGTACATAACCAAAGTCCCATACTAACTGAAATACTTCTCTAATTGCAGCTCTAATGTCTTCCCAATGTGACTCAAATTCTTTTGCATTCTTAACGGTAAAATTTTCAACTCGAAACTTAATATCGTCATTGTATAAAATCAAATAAGTCCTTAATACTAAATCCTTACTCAAAGGAAATCCATATTCTTTAATTATTTCATCAACCAAACCATTAATTTCCTTTTTCGCATCTAGTACTTGCCATCCTGAAATCGTAGTAGACATTACTAAATCCGAATAATTTAACGGAATTCCGGCCGAATTTATACGTATAAATATATTAAGCGCACGCGTGAAATCAATACTTTGATCCTGATAGTATTGAATTGATTTATCAAGATGAACGACATCATGTAATTTACTCAGGATTTCTTGTGCCTCATCATTTTCTAACAGGCCGTTTTTTTTGTAATAAGCATTCAGTTGCGATGTTCCGCGAATATCAAGGATATTTGAAACGTTGAACCATATATCATCACTTTCTTCGTCATACTCTGCTTCTTCAGGCTTTAAGAAACGAAAATCGTAAAGATTATGAGCATCACTTTCGGTCATATCATATTTTTCCTCTTTTTTATATCTTAAATTTAAATATAAATGCCGGGTGGGGATTGAGTGTTCGGTATCTTTCCACGCGAAAGTGTAAAGATGATAGGCATAAGATCCTTTCAATCCCAAATAAAGAGCTGTCAATCGCTGCTGGCCGTCTAATACAACCTCAAAACTATGTATACTTCTTGTGGATACTTCTTCTGACCGAATCAAGTATCGTTCTCTGTATTTTTTTAATATGCCATAAAAACGCTGACTTTGTGTGTTTTTCCCCTCGACGCGCCAAAATAACATTGACCCAATCGGATAGCCTTGCATAAGTGAATCGAAGAGCATTTCAATTTTTGTATGAGACCAAACAAAATCTCTTTGAAAAGCAGGCAACAAATATTGGTTATAATCAATCTTTTCAATTGCGTCGGCGATGGATATTGGGGGAGAAAAAGACATAGGGTTTAAATTTTATTCAATATAAGATTATTTCAGCAAATTATAAATAAGTTATACGATTTAAAACCTTACTTCAACTCAATCTCCTTCTCCTCCCTAATATCCGCCGATGAACTCCCCACCATAACCTCCACCGGCTCTTTCTCCACTACAAAACTTTTCTTCGTTACATCCCAATAAGCCAACAGCGATGCAGGCAATTTTATACTTACAGTTTGCGTTTCGCCGGGGTTTAGGGTGATGCGTTTAAAGCCTTTCAGTTCTTCCATCGGCCGGCTCACTTTTGATTTCAGGTGTTTTACGTAAAGCTGCACCACCTCATCGCCGCTGCGGGTGCCGGTGTTTTTGATGTCGACGCTGACAGTCAGCTCGCCATTTTTATCCAGTTTATCGGCGCTGGTTTTCAAATTGTTATATTGAAAGGTGGTATAGCTTAAACCAAAGCCAAACGGGTAGAGCGGCTTGCCTTTAAAATACATGTAAGTGCGGCCGTCCCGAATGTTATAGTCCATCATAGGCGGCAGTTGTGCCAGCGAGTCGGGCCAGGTTTGTACCAGTTTACCGCCGGGATTAATATCGCCGAACAAGGCATCGGCAAGTGCGTTGCCCTGTTCCTGGCTGCAATGGGTTACGTGCAGGATGGCGGGAATATTAGCCTGCTCCCAGTTAATAGCGTACGGAAAATTGCTCACCATCACCAAAACGATATGCGGATTTACCTTATACAGGTTTTTGATCAGCGATTCCTGCGCTGTATCCAGCGAGATATTTTCCCGGTCTACCGCTTCGCGGCCCTCGCTAGGGCCGTCAACTTTTTTCCAGCCCAGGTTACCGGTTGGGTTATTGCCTAAGCAAACCACCACCACTTCGGCACTTTTGGCCATAGCAATGGCCAGGCTGCTGTTTGTGGTATGGCTCACGCTAACACCGGCGCCGAGCTTGTTTTTTATCCCCTCCAAAATACTAACGCTATATGGCGGCGTGCCACTGTACCAATCCTGCAAAACCTCCTCCGATCGTGGCCCGACCACAGCAATGGATTTAAGCTTGTTTTTATCCAGCGGTAAAAAGCCGTTGTCGTTTTTTAATAGCACGATTGATTTTTGGGTGATGAGTCGTACAAAATCTCTGTTCTTTTGCCACAGCCATGGCTCAGACCCCTTTCCGATTTCGGCATAAGGCACCATAGCAGGCGGATCGAGTTGACCGAGTTTGATCATCACCCTGAAATCGCCGCGCAATACCTTGTCAATATCCGCTTCGGTGATTAGTCCCTGTTTTAATGCATCATTTGTTCCTGCTTTATAATTATCCAAAAACTGGTTGATGCCCGCTTTAATGCAGCCTGCCGCCGCTTCGGCCGGGGTTTTGAAATAATGATGCCCGGTCACCAGCAGCCGGTAACCGCCGCCGTCGGTGCAAATGATGCCGTTTTGGCCCCATTCATCAACCGTAATGTCCTTTAGCATAGGGTTAACCGTCTGTGGTATGCCGTTCACCTTGTTGTACGATGCCATATAGGCCCGCGAGCCGCCCAGCTCAACCCCCATACGGAACGGCACCGAATAGTATTCGCGAAGCAGCCGCTCGTCGAAATCGGATGAGCTGCTGTCGCGGCTGTTTTCGTTGCTGTTGGCCAAAAAATGTTTCATCAGCGCAGCGGTCATCCAGTATTTGGGGTCGTTTCCCTGCAGGCCTTTTATATAGGCAACCGCCATTGTACCATTAAAAAACGCGTCTTCGCCATAACACTCTTCCGTACGGCCCCAGCGCGGGTCGCGGCCGATGTCGGCATTTGGCGCGCGCACCACCAGCGCACCTTTGTGGTATTTCTCGCTTTGAAACATATACCGCGTTTCAAGGGCCTCTATAGCGGCAGCTTGTTGCAACAGGTCAGGGTCCCAGGTTTCGGCCATCCCGATCGATTGCGGGAAGATGGTGGTAGGTACTGGTGTTTTTCGTCCCCAATTGCCGGGCAGGCCCATAGCCAGGCCGTGCAGGCCTTCAACATGCCCTGTCCCCTTTACGCCGAGGCGCGGGACTGAAGGGTTGGTGCTGAGGCAATTCACTTTTTCTTCAAGTGTCATCAGCGAAAGCAGGTTGGTTATCCTGTCTTCCGCCGGCAGATTAGGGTTTTGAAAAGGGTATTGGTACTGTGCCGAGGCGATGCGGTTTATCGACAAAAAGCCCACGATCAGCAAAAACTTAGTATATTTTTTAATCATAACAGGATAAATGTAAGGTTTACCACCAAATTGCAATGTTATAAACTCATCAATAAGTAACAATAATGTTTAGTTTTTAGGAAGTCATTTCTTCATCTTTTTTCTATGAACAACCGTGAACCATGAACTATCAACCGTGAACTAAAATCGCTATCTTCACCACCCGAAATTGTACCGAATAAAAATGAAGTTATTAGAAGGAAAAACGGCGCTGATCACCGGCGCGTCAAAGGGCATAGGCCGCAAAATTGCTGAAAAATTTGCCGAACATGGCGCAAACGTCGCCTTTACCTATTTATCGTCTGTTGAAAAAGGTTTGGCCCTGGAGCAGGAGTTGCAAAGCTTCGGCACGAAAGTAAAAGGCTACCGCAGCGATGCATCAAAATTTGACGAGGCTGAAAAACTGATCAACGATATTGTAGCCGATTTTGGCACACTGAACATCGTGGTAAACAATGCCGGCATCACCAAGGACGGCCTGCTGATCCGCATGACGGAAGAGCAATTTGACGACGTGATAGAAGTTAACCTGAAATCTATCTTCAATGTAACCAAGGCAGCTTCGAAAATAATGATGAAAAACCGTGCCGGGGTGTTTATCAATATGAGCTCGGTAGTGGGCGTACGGGGCAATGCCGGCCAGGCCAACTACGCGGCGTCAAAAGCGGGCATCATCGGGTTTTCTAAATCGGTTGCGAAGGAATTGGGCTCACGCAATATACGTACCAACGTGGTTGCCCCCGGCTTCATCAAAACAGAGATGACCGACGTGCTGGACCCTAAAGTAGTGGAAGGCTGGGAAAAGGATATTCCGCTAAGACGCGGTGGCGAAACAGATGATGTAGCCAATTGCTGCGTTTTTTTGGCATCGGATATGGCTTCGTATATCACCGGGCAGGTGATTCCCGTGGATGGCGGTATGTTGTAAATTGATCGGAGGCGCAAATGGGGTAGCACTAAAATGGGAATCGGTTTTGACAACATATTGGACCACGTAATTCCTATGGACGATTTTGTCCTGAAATGGCGTTTTACTGAAGAGAAATACAACCAACTCCCTCAATTGCATTCAGACCAAATTAAGCCGCTTGACCACCACGCTGCTAAGTTTTTATGGGATTTTATAAATACCACCGGTCTGCACAACGATGTGCCATTTAAGAGAAATTTTTTCAGAAATATTGATGAAGTCAGGATTGGTGAAGGAAACGATCGGGGAATAAAAAAATGGCTTTATCAACGGGGAATACCTTTTGACAAAATGGTTTTCCTTTCCTATCAACCGGATACCGCCATGATTGTTCCCTGGAAACTGTTGATCAAATACTTTGATGATTTTCAATACTCTGATGATCTTACTGTAATTGATGCAAGTTTAAGTTGGGCTTTGCTCTTTTATCATGAAGGTGAAATTTACTTTGGGTCGAATGAGGGTTTCGTGCCGGGCAATCAGTTTAACGACATAGATTTTATTTGGTAACATTTTTAAAGGTTAGTGTTATAAACCTGGATATATCGGCCTAACATTCACAATATTTTCGCATTTTGCGAGTCTACGTTAGACGTGTTCGTAACACGTGCCTGTATGCAGCTTCTATTTTCAATTACATGGGGATCGGTTTCGGGATGGTGGGTACCTGTCTGCCTTGCGTTGGGCGTACTTTATGCCTGGCTGCTCTACCGTAAACCGGCAGGCCTCGACAATAGATTCCGTATTTTGCTGTCTGTTTTCCGGGCGCTGGTTGTCGGCGTGATCGCTTTGCTGCTGCTTTCGCCGCTGGTGAAGTCGGTCAGTTATAACCCGCAAAAACCGCTGGTTTTGGTTGCGCAGGATAATTCGCAGTCTGTAAAAATGTTTGGCAAAGAGGATGTGACGACAACTGTGAATGGTTTGTCATCTCTGAAAAAACAACTTGGCGATGATTATGACGTGCGTGAATTTCATTTTAACCGTGATGTCGCGGACAGCCTCTCCAGGGATTTTAATGGCAAACAAACCGATATTGCGAACGCGCTGAAGCAATTGAACGACCGCTTTGTAAACCAAAACATAGGCGCTGTGATAATGGCGACGGATGGTTTGTACAACCAGGGCACCGACCCGCAATACGAGGCAAAAAACTTTAAATCGCCGATATACACCATCGCAATGGGCGACACGGTTGCCAAACGCGACCTGCTGATCGGCAATATCAATTACAACAAAACAGCGTTTTTGGGTGATGACTTTGTGATTGAGGTTTTAGCAGAAGCGTACCAGGCCAAAGGCGAGGCGATGCGCCTTAGCGTTACCGAAGATGGCCGGCAGGTAGCATCGCAAAGCGTCGATATCAGTTCGAACGATTTTCACAAAGTGGTACCGCTAAAGTTGAACGCTGACAAAAAGGGCACGCGTAAGTTTACTATTGGCATAACGCCGGTGCAAAACGAGCTATCAACCCAAAACAATGCGGAAACGATTTATGTAGACGTACTGGATGCGAAGCAAAAGATATTATTGCTTTATGACGGGCCGCACCCGGATATCAGCGTAATCCGCCAATCGATAGAAAGTAATAAGAATTACGAAGTTAAACCGGAGCTTTTATCGCAACTGGCGGCCTCCGTGAAGCCGGGCGATTACAGCCTGGTGATCCTTTACCAGGTTACCGCGGCCGGGAATAACATCCTGCAGAGCTTTTTAAAGGCAAAGGTGCCGGTTTGGTATATTTTGGGCGCCCAAAGCAGCTTGCAAGCGTTCGACCAGGATCAGAAACTGCTGCAGGTTAGCTCGGGGCAGGACCAGATGCAGGAAGTATTCGCCCAGCCTGCGACAGATTTTACCGACTTTACCTTATCGGACTCAACGCGGAAAAAGATTGCCCTTTTTCCGCCGTTGCTGGCTCCTTACGGCAGCTATAGTACGCCGCCTGCAGGCAGTACCCTGCTGAAACAAAAGATCGGCAGCGTTGAAACGTCTTATCCGCTGCTGACCTTCGCGGATGAAGGCGGGCAGCGCATCGGCATACTTACCGGCGAGGGATTATGGCGCTGGCGCCTGGCCGAGTATGAAGCGTTTGGCAACCACCATGCGCTGGAGGAATTATTTGCGCAGGGGGTACAGTACCTCACCGCAAATGCCAACCGGCAGCGGTTTATTGTCTACCCCTCCAAACGGGTTTTTGATGAAGGCGAAAATGTATTGCTGAATGCCGAGCTTTACAACGACGCGCTCGAATTGATCAACACGCCTGACGTAAGGATCGACCTTAAAAGCGAAGCGGGCAAAAGCTACAGCTTCCTGTTTACGCGCAGTAACCAAAGCTACCAGTTGGATGCCGGAACATTGCCCGTTGGCGAATACAGCTATGCCGCATCAACAAAGATCGGCACGGCAACTTTTACTGCCGCCGGGCAATTGAGCATAAAGCCGTTGAACCTGGAAATGCGTCAGAGCGCGGCCAACCATGCGCTGCTGAAAACCATCGCCAAACAAAGCGGCGGCCAGATGCTTTATCCAAACCAAATCAGCAGCATTGCTGATCTGATCCGCAAAAACGAGAACATCAAAACCGTTGTTTATGAGGACAAGCGGTTTAATGAAATTATCGATGTGAAATGGGTTTTTGTACTGATCCTCGCGTTGCTTTCTGTCGAATGGTTCATCAGAAAACGCGAGGGTTCGGTTTGATACACCTAAGACTTACAAAGTTTTGAAAACTTCGTAAGTCTGCCAAAGCTTTTTATAATATCTTCAAAGAAAAACGCAGCACCCCTAATCAATGCCCGCCACTCAATTTACCGCCGGCGATATCGGCGAAAAGCACAAACTTCACGGTTTAGATCATTTGCGGGCGCTGGCAATTGTCGCGGTTTTATTTTTTCATTACCAGTTTTTCGGTCACCCCGATTGGGAGCGCGGCAGTGTGAGCGGTTTTGGCTGGACAGGGGTGGACCTGTTTTTCGTGTTAAGCGGATTCCTGATCGCGGGACAGCTTTTTGAAACGGTGGCCAGGGGCAAGGCTATTTCGCTTCGCGAGTTTTTTGTCAAGCGATTTTTCAGGATCATCCCTCCTTACCTTTTTGTACTGCTGCTTTACATTGCGTTCCCGGTTGTGCATGAGTGGGGCCATCTTTCTCCGTTGTGGAAATACTTTACGTTTACGCTGAACTTCGGCCAGGATCTTTCTAAATACGGCACTTTTAGTCACGCCTGGTCGTTATGCATCGAGGAGCATTTTTACCTGCTGCTGCCACTTGTTTTCTTGGTGTTCAGCTTTTTTAAGGCCGGTAAAAAGCCATTTTATTTGGTTGGAGGCCTGTTTGTTGCGGGTTTTATTTTCAGGCTTTTAAGCTGGAAAATTTTTGCAGAGCCCTACCTAACGCATGATGACTTCGGCGCCCGGTGGAATGAATATGTTTATTACCCTACCTATAACCGGCTGGATGGGCTACTGGTCGGCGTAAGTATTGCCGGATTATTTACGTTTTATCCAGGGGTTAAAGAGTGGGTAAACAGGCGAAGCTATTTAATTTTGGCCGTTGGAGTAGTAATGCTGATCGTTGCTTTTATACTATGCCGGGTGTACGCAAGCTACAATACAGCGATCTATGGATTTCCTGTTATATCAGTAGCTTATGGTTTGGTTGTGGCGGCTCTTGTAAGCCCGTCGTGCATCTTTTTCAGGATTAAATCAAAAGTTACTTCACTCATCGCAACATTATCGTATTCAATTTATTTATCGCATAAGATCGTGATTCACCTGGTTCAAAAACTATTGGAAAGTTTTGGGATGGATAAGAATAGCGTCATTTGTATGCTGATCTGTTTAATTTGTGTTGTAGCGGCAGCCTTACTGATCCGATATTTAATTGAAAAGCCGGCTTTATGGGTGCGTAACAGGGTTTTGGCCAGATTGAAGCACATCTCACAGGCTAAACGAGCTGTGGGTCGTGCGATTCCCTCCCATGGGGAGGGGCAGGGAGGGGTTTAGCGAACTATTTATTCCAACGTGCTAAGATCGAAGCCCTTCGGTAATTTAACAGTCTTATCAGTTTTAACGATTTCAATAATCGTCGCCTCCAATGTCCGAATTACGTTTTGCATGTCGTATTTCACTTCCGCCTCGGTAAACCTTATAAACCTAACCCCCCCAAACTTTCCAGTCTTTCTTGTCTTACATCATCTTTCAAAGAAGCTTTCTCGTGCATATGAGACATGCCGTCAATTTCAATTGCCAGCATCAATTGCTTACAATAAAAATCAACAATCTAATTATCGATGCAACGCTGCCTGTCGAAATCAAAGCCCCAAAACTGGTCATCTTTCAGTTGGTTCCGTAGCAAAACTTCGCCAAATGTCATATCCTTGCGGAGTTTATTGGCAAGCTTTTTCAGGTAGGGATTGTATGGGATGAACTTAGGCAAACGGTTAAATTCTTTGATCGCCTGGTGAAACCCCTCCCTTCCCCTCCCCGTGGGAGGGAATCGCACGGGCCACCGCTTTTTGCGCTGTGCGAAGCCTATTCCTCTTTTTTCGGCTGCTGAATCACAAACACATCTTCGTTATCTTTCTTCATCAAATAGCGCTCACGCGCAAATTTTTCCAGTTGTTTGGGATCAGAAGTAAGTTCCTCAAGGTCTTTATTTACTTTAGCTGTTTCCCGCTGATAAAAATCGCGCTCCTGTTTTAGTTTGCTCACCTGCTGGTAATACTGATATTGCGAGAAAAGGTCGTTCTTGTCAAAAAAAATCATGTACACAATAAAAGCCAATGAAAACAAAAAATACTTGTTTTTAAACAGGTTGAACAGGCGTTTCATAGTGGTTAATAAAATTTTGTTTAAAGCTATGCAATCTCCACCGTTAAGGCAAGTTTCGTTTTAAACTTTTGAACATTTGCGGAGAAGTCCGAAAGTCCGAAAGTCGGAAAGTCCGAAAGATGAAATGCACTAAAGCCTAATCCCGTCTTCTGTTTCCGCTCCTGTTCCCACTCCTGCCGCCGCCACTTCTTGAGGCGCCGCTCAAGCTTTCCGATCGGTGCCTGTCATGGTGGCCAAAGCCGCGCCCACGTTTATTGCCGCCGCCTGAGCCTGGTTTTGCCGCAGGCTGAGGGCGCGAGGCCACACTTTGCAGGCTCATCGGGTAAGGGTGCCCTTCTTCAACAGGTATCTGTTTCGAGATCAGCTTGTGAATGTCCTTTAAAAATTCAACTTCTTCGGCATCACAAAAGGATAACGCTACGCCATTTAACCCTGCACGACCGGTACGGCCTATGCGATGCACATACGTTTCAGGAATGTTAGGCAGCTCGTAATTGATCACGTGCGAAAGCTCATCGATATCAATACCGCGGGCGGCAATATCGGTGGCAATTAACACCCTTGTGGTGCGGTTTTTAAAATTGCTCAGCGCCCGTTGCCGTGCGTTTTGCGATTTGTTGCCGTGAATGGCTTCTGCAGTGATGCCTACACGAACAAGGTCTTTTACCACTTTATCTGCACCGTGTTTAGTGCGTGTAAATACCAGTGCGGTTTTAATGTTTTTATCTTTCAGCAGGTGGATCAGTAATGATTTTTTGTCGGCCTTTTCAACATAATACAACGACTGCTGTATCGTATCGGCGGTTGACGAAACCGGCGTCACTTCCACTTTTTCAGGGTTGTGCAATATGGAGTCGGCGAGTTGTTTGATTTCATTCGGCATCGTGGCTGAGAAAAACAGCGTTTGCCTTTTTTGGGGCACTTTGGCAATGATCTTTTTAACGTCGTGTACAAAGCCCATATCCAGCATTCGGTCGGCTTCGTCCAGCACCAGCATGCGGACGTGCTCCAGGTGAACGTAACGCTGGTTCATCAGGTCGAGTAAGCGGCCGGGCGTGGCAACCAGTATGTCAACACCCCGTCTTAAAGCATCAGTTTGCGGGTTTTGCGATACGCCGCCGAATATGACCAAATGTTTCAACCCGGTGTGCTTGCCATAAGCGGCAAAGCTCTCGTCAATTTGTATGGCCAGCTCGCGGGTTGGCGTTAAAATAAGCGCTTTTATGGTCTTTGGCTCTTTATGATTTAGCTTGTCCTGGTATAAAAGCTGCAGTATGGGGATGGCAAATGCAGCAGTTTTGCCCGTGCCTGTTTGGGCGCAGCCCAGCAGATCGCGGTTTTGTAAGACAATGGGTATGGCTTGTTCCTGTATGGGGGTAGGGGTGGTATATCCCTCAGTTTTTAAAGCCCTGAGGATCGGCTCAATTAATTTTAAATTTTCGAATGACATGTAATCTTTGTTATTATTTGCTAACGCGGAGCATAAGCGGGGATCTGAAGTATTTTTCGGTGATCAACCTTAAGCGGGGCGGATAATTTTTTGCAAAGATACGGTTTTTATTGGGATTTGCTTTTTGGGTCAATTGACCAAAATTTCCAGCCTCTCCTTCCAAATTTTTAATTCATCAAATAACTGAACTTTAATTTGATTTATATATTCCTGGTCCCGCTTGAGGGGAGGAGTTATATCAGTTAGATCATCATAGTCATCGTAAAGCCCATAAACTTTTTCGAAGCCAATGCTGTCGTATACATAGTTTGAGTTTTCGGACCAAAAATTGTAACTATCTACAGCTTGGGCTTTTATTTCGCGGATTCCGGATATCAGATCCTTTGTCCCATCAATTATTTCGTTAGTAATTGCTAACGCATAAATTAACGCTGCCTGCCTTTTGTCGGGCATTTGCATTCCCAATTCTTCAAGCGTTAAATTCAAATATCGCTCGGCGACAAACGAGTTTTCGGCTTTATCTAAACCTGCTAAAATATAAAGAGAAGGAGAATCTAAGTTTTCATTAAGGCCGGCAATACCAATTTCCGACAATTTATCGGAAGGAATATTACCAGTGACATATTTTGCAATAAGTTGCTTAAAATCCATTTTTTGCAAAAATAATTTCAACATTTTTTTATTTTTTCGACTTCATTAGGGGCGTTGCCTGCGGCCCGGGCTGTTCGCTTATACGCCTTCAAGGCCTTAGGCTCAAGGCCGGTATTCGCTGCCATCCCTAACGCAAATGAAAGGAAGATTCGACAACTTTTAAAATTTGTCAAAGCTGTTCTCCTTATTCCATCATCGGCTTCTCCTCTTTCACAACAATCGTATTCGACCATTTGTCATGCCATCCATCGTTAGCAAAAAAGGAAAATGCCTCAAAGGGTACGAGGCGCGATACGGTACGGATGAAAATGCTGCCGAAGGATGGTTGTGTTCCGTCCTCATTGGTAACGCGTGTTTCGGTAAGCAGCTTTCCGGGCGTGGCGCCTAAAACAGCTTCGTAAAATGAATAATAAATAATTAACCTGATCGATGAAGCCAGTAACATGTAAGCTTCAGATGCAAAATATTGTGGATGTGTATAAATTAATGCCTCAAACATCGGGTAAAAAATCAAAATCGAAACGATCAAATCGACAAGAAGGTTCAGAAACCTTTTGCCCGAATCGGCTTTTACCAGATACACATATTCTTTGCCGTTCTCTTCAAACTCATCCAGTTGAATGGGCACTGTTTGGTTAAAGAATTTCAATATTCCTAAGGACAAATAAATCCAGAAAATGCTCATGCCATAGTTGAATAAGCGAATTGGCAAATGATGAATCCAATAGGGCAAATATTGGGGGTTAAATATCATGAGCAGGATCACCGAAACGAACAGCAATACATTTGAGAAAAGTATTGTTGAAAATACAAAGCGGATGAGCCGGAATTCGGTGCTTTTGGAGGTCGTGTACAATATGGCGCCCAGCAGCAACAGGACATCAAAAACCGCGTTCACGTAATTGTGTCCATTATAGCTTATTGACTGTCCCTCAAAACCAAAATCCAGGTTTAAAGGATTTAGCGCGTCTTTAATGCGCATCACGCTAAAACTATGCGTGGTATAAAATAGATCATTAACGATGCCAACGATAGCAATTATAAAGCTGAGAAGAGTAATTATCCGGACCGGCTGTTTTTTTAGCATTGCAATATAGGTTTGATCAAAAGTATTCAATTTTTGCACTATAAGGCGAGAAAACCATAGTGCTGTGGCTGGGAACACGCTGCTGAAAATAGTTAACTGATTATTAGATCGATTCGCCGCCCGAGACCTAATTCAAAGATTTTATAAAGTGTAGACAGCTGTATGTCACATTTCCCATTTTCAAGCCTTGAGATGTAGCTTTTCTTTGTTCCGATTTTGTCAGCCAATTCCTGTTGAGTCATGTTTGCCTCGCGCCTTGCTTCCTTCAGCATTTCACTTATGATAAAATATTGAGCGCGTTCTTCAAATTCATTGCGCGATTGGGTTCCTACCTTCCCGTATTCAATATCCAGCAATTCCTCAAAACTCCTGGTGTTCCTTATGGCCTCATTCTTTCCCATCAGTCTTTGGTTTTGAATTAAAATATTCGGTTCGAAGTTTCAGTGCGAGTTCAATTTCCTGGCTCGGGGTCTTTTGTGTTTTCTTCTGAAAAGCGTTAAATAATACAACAAGGTTTCCCTTATCAAAACAGCAGAAAATCCGATATATATTAGTTCCTGCTTCAACTCTCATTTCATACAAGCCTGGTGTAGCTTCAATATGTTTTAAAAATTTCTCAGGAACCTTTTCTACACATTGAATAAGACGAAATACATAGCCGATCTTCTCTTTTACCTTGTCGTTAACGCCATTATAAAAATCCTGAAAGTGATGCTTATAGAAGATAATCCTCCTGTCTTTCATTACAAAGTTAACTTAAAAGTTATCAATATACAAGGAAAAATGTTAATCAGATTATTCGGCGAGAGTTTTTTCTTCGGCTTCCCCCTCCGGCTTCTTCTTAAACCAGGCATGCAAAACGATCATAAACGTTCCGGCCATAATAAACATATCCGCCACGTTAAAAACCCCGGTTTCAAAAAGGCCGAAATCGATATGCATAAAATCGGTAACCGAGCCGAAACGGACGCGGTCATAAAGATTTGCCAGCCCTCCCGCAATGATCAAAACAATGGCGATCAATGTCATGCGGTTCAGATCAGGCCGGGTAAAAACATAGTACATACCAAATAATACGGCGATAAATGGCAGGATATTGAGCAGGATATATCTCATCGGTCCGGATAGCGAGTCGCCGAGGCCTAAAAATGCGCCGGTATTATCCACACGGTGAATGGTAATGTGACGATGGAAGTGACTGTATTCGTCATAGTAATCCATGTGATTACGGATCAATATTTTTGTAACCTGGTCAAGGCCGATACAAACGACAAGGAGTACGATGATGAAAATTATTCGTTTCGTTTTATTTGATATCATTGGTTCAACCGCCGTTCCCGGCTTTAAAAGGATGCAAATATAGACCGCTGATTTTAATGATTGATGTGATTCCGCAGATTTTATAAAAAAAGCCGGCATTTAGCCAGCTTTCTATAATTCGTGTAATTTGCACCAATTGGCGAAAATTCGTGTCTATATCCTATCTGTTCTTAAAATATTTAAAATTCTTGCCGATAAACTTAGCGCTGTCGCCCAGTTCTTCTTCTATACGCAGCAACTGGTTGTATTTGGCGATCCTGTCCGACCGGGATAGCGAGCCGGTTTTTATCTGTCCGCAATTTAATGCAACGGCAAGGTCGGCAATGGTGGAGTCTTCTGTTTCGCCGGAGCGGTGACTCATTACTGTAGTATACGCACTGGTTTGCGCGAGCGCTACCGCGTCGATCGTTTCGGTTAAGGACCCGATCTGGTTTACTTTTACTAAGATGGAATTGCCGATTTTTTCATCAATACCCCTTTGCAGGCGTTTAACATTGGTTACAAATATGTCATCTCCCACCAATTGAATTTTACCGCCGATTTTTTCGGTCAATAAAGCCCAGCCATCCCAATCATCTTCCGACATACCGTCTTCAATAGAAATGATCGGGTATTTTGCTGCCAGCTGCGCCAGGTAATCGGCTTGTTCGGCACTGGTGCGGATTGCGCCTTTTTCGCCTTCAAATTTGGTATAGTCGTATTTTCCGTTCACAAAGAACTCCGAAGCGGCACAATCCAGGGCCAGGCAAATATCCACACCTGGTTTGTACCCCGCTTTTTCAATGGCATTTAAAATGGTTTCGGCCGCGTCCTCAGTACCGTCAAAGGTTGGTGCGAAACCGCCTTCGTCGCCAACAGCTGTTCCCAGGTTGCGGTCATGCAATATTTTTTTCAATGTATGAAACACTTCCGATCCCCAGCGCAGCGCTTCCGAGAAGGAAGGCGCGCCAACCGGCATGATCATAAATTCCTGGAACGCGATAGGCGCATCAGAGTGCGAGCCGCCGTTTACAATGTTCATCATCGGGATGGGCAGCGTATTGGCATTAACCCCACCGATGTAGCGGTAAAGCGGTTGTTTGCTTTCCTGCGCGGCCGCTTTGGCAACCGCCAGCGAAACGCCTAAAATAGCGTTTGCACCCAGTTTGCCTTTATTTTCGGTGCCGTCGATCTCGATCATCAGCTGATCGATTGCGTTTTGTTCAAACACATCGATGCCGTTCAGTTCTTTGGCTAAAATATCATTTACGTTTTCAACGGCTTTTAAAACGCCCTTGCCCATATACTTCGATTTGTCGTTATCGCGAAGCTCAACAGCTTCATGTGCGCCGGTTGATGCACCGGAGGGAACGGCTGCGCGGCCAAAAGCGCCATTTTCAGTTAAAACATCTACTTCGATGGTAGGGTTGCCGCGCGAGTCGAGTATCTGGCGGGCATGGATATCAATAATCAGGCTCATTTCAATTGGAATTTGTAAATAAATAAACTTAGTGTAAACAATACACTAAGTTTTGAAATAGTTTTCAAATATACAATTTCCGATAAATTAATTTTAGAATTTCACCGATTATCGTATGATTTGACCGATTGTTAATGGTAGTTTAACAAGGTAGGGTTGATTGTCTGAACCATCGATTCAGCCCATTAGGTGATAAAGATGATTTTGCACCGGGCTTTATTACTTCGGAGTCACTGTTGTCCGGTAAAATAAAAAAACAGGGGCGAAAGCCCCTGCATAGTTTAATTTTGAATTACCACACTCAAAAATCAGACTATGAGCAAAAGTACATTTTTTACCGGACAGCCGGTGTTCAATCAACTACTTTCCAACATTTCACGGTCAACTGTTAATACGCTGGCAAAAAAGCATAATGCCGACCATTATTGTAAGAAATTTAAAGCATTTGATCATTTGGTTACGATGCTTTTCCGCTGTTTTCATCATTGTACATCGCTTAGAGAGCTTATAACGGGGATGCAGGCAAACGCACACCGGCTTCATCACCTGGGGATGAAGCATACTCCGCGCCGGAGTACGCTTGCTGATGCCAATGAGCGGCGTACAGCAGATTTTTTTCAGGACATGTATCATAAGTTATTCCGGCATCATTTCGGGGTTTTACCGGACAGCCTGCCTAAGGGGCGTATCCGGGATAACATATTCATCGTTGATTCGACGACTATAACCTTGTTTTCGGATGTTTTTAAGGCATGCGGCAACGCGAATGCTAACGGGAGAAAGAAGGGTGGCGTTAAAGCCCATATACTGATCAGGGCTAAGGATGACATGCCACATTTTGTGCACATTACAGAAGCTGCCGCCAACGACAAAACGGTTATGCCCAAACTAAGTCTGCCTAAAGGTTCAATACTGGTCATGGACAAAGGCTATAACAGTTATTTGCCTATGGCCAACTGGACCAAACAGGGAGTGACATGGGTAACCAGGTTGAATAAAAGAGCCCGCTGGGAATGTGTAGAAGAACGACCGGTGGATGAAAAAATGGCTGCTAACGGGGTTCGCAGGGACCGGTATATCTTATTAGGCAATCCGGAAAAAGCAAAAAAAGTACCCTTGCAGCCAGCAAGGCTCATTACTTATTATGATGAACAAACGGGCAAAGAGTTTGAGTTTCTCACTAATAATAAAGAGTTTGGCGCTTTAACCATTGCAGGCATTTACAAAAGAAGATGGCAGATAGAAATACTTTTCAGGCGAATCAAGCAAAACTTCCAATTGAGTAATTTCCTGGGTGACAATCAAAATGCTATTAAAATCCAGCTTTGGTGCACACTGATTGCCGACCTTTTAGTCAAAATAGTTAAGGATAAGGCCGATAAACAAAAAAATAACAAATGGTCGTTCGCAAATGTCGCCGGCCTCATCAGACAACACCTGGGCACTTATATCGATTTGATCAAATTCCTGGTAAATCCTGAAAAAGCGCTCATCGGTTATCAAATAGAAACACGAAATAATCAACTGCTTCTTTTCAAAACCTAAAAATGAGGGGGCTTACTTTCCAGTAACCTCTCAATAATGCCCCTTATTTATCCAAATAGGTGCTTTTTTTAATTATTCGTATTTTTACCGGACAACAGTGACTTCGGAGTTATGCGAGTGGAGGATTTATACTTGAATGCACTACTGCGCGGACTTTGGGCGTTTAAATCGGTGAAATCAAATCAAAATCGGTGAAATGCCCCCCAATTATTCCCACTTAAACGTCTTTACCGCGATGCCATATAAAACTACAAACCACACACCGAGTACCAGCAGGTCTTTTGTTATATCGCCCAGGCCAGCGCCTTCAAAAGCAACCTGGCGCATCGCATCGTTAAGGTAGGTTAAAGGCAGGATTTTGCTGATGCCTTGCAGCCAGGATGGAAACGCAGTGGTGGCAAAAAAGGTGCCCGACAGCAAAAATTGCGGCAGCGTAACAATATTGGACAGCGGCGGGATAGTACTCTCGTTTTTGGCGATGCCCGAAATGATGAAGCCAAAGCCCATAAATATGATGAGCCCTATTGCCGAAAGGATAAGCATGTTAACAACAGTAATAAACCCGTGTACCAATGTAAAGCCAAAAAAGTAATGGCCCACAGTAATAATAAAAAGCGCGCCTATCCACGAAAAAACAAGGCGGGCGATACCTTCGCCTAAAACAATACTGTATTTACGCACCGGTGTGGCAAAAAAGCGTTTGATCACCAGCGTAAGCCGTAGGCTAAGGAAAACGAACGCGGTGCCGAATACCCCACTGCTCAGCAGCGAAAAACCGAGCATACCGGGCAGGATGAAATCAATGTATTTATATGCCCGACCCTGAACAGTTGCTTCTTTTAGTTCAGCAATAGGTTGGGGCACCGTGTTATTGCGGCTGTTTATCCGGAAAAACATTCCATCCAATAACGATTTCAGCACACCGTCTTTTTGCACAGACGCGGTTGTATATTGAATATTCAGCGTATAATAAGGGGCCGTGTTGTGCCTTTGGATATCGATAATTGCATCAATATCACCTTTCGAAAGATTTTTAGCCATTTCGCCGATGGATTGATTGTTTATCAGGTGTATGACGGAAATTTGTTTTAAAGTTTGATAGATCGAATCGGCACGGGTTGTATCGCAGGTTTTGGCTACTCCCACGTCCATGCTGATTGCGCCGCCACCGATATTGGCAAAAACTACGATAAATATCAGTGGGAAAGCCAGACTAAACACCACCGCGGAAGGGCTGCGTATAATAGAGCGAAAGCTGGCTACAGCTATGGCTAGGGTTGCACGAGTATTACTATATTTCTTCATTGGTTCACTGGTTCATTAGTTCATTAGTTCATTGGTGTCAGGTCGGGTTGGTTAATTGCAAACTGCTACTGCCACTTGCCACTGCAAACTGCCAGCCGGGCTTCTGCTCCCCCTTTAAGGGTCTGGGTGGTCAACCTTCCCGCCACTCTTTGCCGGTAAGGGTAATAAACACATCCTCCAGGTTAGCCAGCTTAACCTCCTTCTTGCGTTCGAAGCCTGATGCTACCAACTGGTCGATAAAGTGATTGGGCGTATCGATGCCCACGATGTGGCCGCCGTCTACAAAAGCCACGCGGTCGCATAATTCTTCGGCTTCATCCATGTAATGGGTGGTGATGACGACCGTTGTACCATGATCGCGTATCTCGCGTATCAGGTCCCAAAGATTACGGCGGGCCTGAGGATCAAGGCCGGTTGTGGGCTCGTCCAGGAAAATTATTTTTGGATTATTGATCAGGGTTGTGGCGATTGAAAAACGCTGTTTTTGCCCGCCTGATAGGTCTTTATATTTTGATTTGGCCTTATCGGTCAGGGCAACTTTCCCCAGCATTTCGGCGGGCGTTTTGTCTATTCCGTACAGGCCTGAAAATAATTTGATCAGTTCCGACAGATTTAAATTGGGATAATAGCCCGCTGCCTGTAGTTGCACCCCGATGCGCTGTTTGATCTTGTCGGCATCATGGTCGATGGAAAGTCCGTCTACCATTACCTCGCCCGAAGTTTTTTCGCGCAGGGTTTCAATCACCTCGAGCGTTGTAGTTTTTCCGGCGCCGTTCGGCCCAAGCAGGCCGAAGATCTCGCCATCGTATACGTCGAAGCTAATGCCTTTTACGGCTTCAAAATCGTCGTACTTTTTTACCAGGTTTTTTACGGTTATGATCGGTTGCTTTGCCATGCTGCAAAAATGGTTTACAAAAATGGTATTTTCACTATTTTTTCATTAAAAGACATCTGCGTTACTCAGGCGGCCCTAAGACACCTTTTGGCCGCGGATTATTTTACCAGGTGCCCGATGGAATGAAGCAGTGCGTGCAAGTGCCCGGCAGCTTGTATGGCGAAATGAAAAAGATTAACTGCGAGTAGCGTTTTCATGATATGTGTTGATTTACGGCGCAAATCTGCATTGAGAACTGCTTTTCGCCTATTGATTTTAGGTAAATGGCAGGATATCGTCGGTGAAATGTTGAACGGAACCGACGAATGGGGATTGTTGGGGAAGGCGGACGGGTTGTTTAAAATCGGAAAAACTTACGAAGTTTTAGAAACTTCGTAAGTTTCGGCATTATCGGGGGCTTCCTTTTTGAAAATCCTTTGTAAGTTGTATAGTTCTTAATTATTCATCAACTCAATAAACTGGTCGAATAAATACCTGCTGTCATGCGGGCCGGGAGATGATTCCGGGTGATATTGTACCGAGAAAGCTTTTTTGCCCTTTACCCGGATACCTTCTATAGATTGGTCGTTCAGGTTAATATGGGTGATCTCCACCTTATCGGATGCGCGCACCGCCTCAGGCACCACGCCAAAACCATGATTTTGCGAGGTCACTTCGCAATGGTTGATGATGACGTTTTTTACCGGATGGTTCAATCCGCGGTGGCCGTTAAACATTTTTTTGGTGGGAATATCGTTGGCCAGGGCAAGCAACTGGTGGCCGAGGCATATACCAAACATCGGTTTTTCCGATTTTAATATATCTTTTACGGTATCAATGGCATAAGGCATCGCAGCCGGGTCGCCGGGCCCGTTCGAAATAAAATAGCCTGTTGGCGCAAAATCTTTCTCCATTTCGGCAAATGTTGTTTTTGCAGGGAAAACTTTTGCGAAAATGTCGCGGTCGTCAAAATTGCGCAGGATGTTTTTCTTTACGCCCAAATCCAGTACCGCTACGCGGTAAGTGGCGTCTTCATTGCCGAAGGTATAAGTTTCGGTAGTAGATACCTGTGACGAAAGCTCAAGGCCATCCATCGACGGAACCTTATCCAGTCGCTTTTTCAATTCATCAATGTCCAGGATCTCCGAGGAGATAATGGCATTCATGGCGCCTTTATCACGGATGTGGCGTACCAGCTGGCGAGTGTCAATGTCGGATATCCCCACGATATTCTGCTCCTGGAAATAATCCTGTATCGATTCATCCGCCTGCTTGCGGGTATAATAAATATTGTAATTTTTACATACCAGGCCGGCAATTTGTATCCTGCCCGATTCCACTTCGGCTTTCGCAATACCATAATTACCAATGTGGGCATTGGTGGTCACCATGATCTGGCCAAAATAGGAGGGGTCGGTAAAGATTTCCTGGTAGCCGGTCATGCCTGTATTAAAGCAGATCTCGCCGGTGGTAGTGCCCATTTTTCCGGCAGATTTTCCATAAAAAACAGTACCGTCAGCCAGTAATAATACCGCGGGTAATTTGGTGAAATACGTCATTGTAAAATAAAAATGAATGGATGATTGAGCCGGAAACCGTAAACGGCATGCATTGAAAATGCCCCTGAGAACTGAAGTGAGAAACTTCCTTTATCACGGCGCAAAAATAGGATTTTATTTCTGAATTCGGATGTTCGATTTCGGATTTTTATGTCGCTGGTGAGTATTTTTTGTGTTGCCCCGATGCAATATTCAAATCCAGGATACTTACGAACCTCACTTGCTTCTCTTTTCAAAATCAAGTTTTCCAAATCAAAGGATAAGCCCGAACCCGATAACTATCAGGTTGAACAACCAATCAAAAAATAAATCCGAAATCGAACATCCGAAATCCGAAATCAAAAAATACTACCTTTGCTGACCAATAAATTATTGTCATGTCGGTACACAAAGAAGCCAAGCGGATCACCACGCACATTTTGCAGGAAATGAAATCCCGCGGCGAAAAAATTTCCATGCTGACGGCCTATGATTACTCTATGGCGGCGATTGTGGATGAAGCAGGGACAGACATTATACTCGTTGGCGATTCGGCTTCCAACGTAATGGCCGGCCACGAAACCACGCTGCCCATCACGCTCGATCAAATGATCTACCATGCATCGGCAGTGGTACGCGCTGCAAAAAGGGCATTGGTGGTGGTGGATCTGCCGTTCGGGTCGTACCAGGGCAATTCGAAGGAAGCATTGAACTCCGCCATCAGGATCATGAAAGAAGCGGGCGCGCATAGTGTCAAGATCGAAGGCGGCGTGGAAATTGCCGAATCAGTGAGCCGCATATTAACGGCCGGTATCCCGGTGATGGGCCATTTAGGGTTGACGCCACAGTCTATTTATAAGTTTGGTACCTATACCGTACGGGCCAGGCATGAAGCCGAGGCGCAAAAGCTACGCGAAGACGCCCTGAAACTACAGGAATTGGGTTGCTTTGGCATCGTACTGGAAAAAATACCCGCCGCTTTAGCAAAAGAAGTAAGCGAAAGTTTGAGTATCCCGACCATCGGCATCGGCGCGGGCCGCCATTGCGACGGCCAGGTATTGGTTATTCACGATATGCTGGGCATAAATAAAGAATTTAAGCCCCGGTTTTTACGCCAGTATGCTGATCTGAACGGAATTATGAACGCAGCGATAAAGAATTATATCGGCGATGTAAAGGCAAAGAGCTTTCCGAACGAAAAAGAGGAATATTAATTTACTTGAAAACCTTACATGAAAAACAATTTGGCTATTTTTATGTATACTAATATTTAGATATAACTGCAATTCGCCCGGATAATGCAGTAGTAACCAGGGACTAAGAGAATGAACCGTTGAGCAATGAACAAATCCCCTATTATTAAATATATAAACCTGCCCATAACTGATGACGATGTCCTTTTCGAAGACAATCACATCATTGGGATTAATAAACGCGCGGGAGATATTGTGCAGGTAGACGAAACCGGAGATGAATCGCTGGAAGACAAAGTAAAAAAATATATTGCTGAAAAATACGACAAGGCTAACGGCGCATTTTTAGGCGTGGTTCATCGTTTGGACAGGCCGGTAAGCGGCGTTATCATATTCGCCAAAACCAGCAAAGCGCTTGACCGCCTGAATAAGCTATTCAAGAACCGGGAGATGCATAAAACATATTATGCGGTTGTGCGCAACCGCCCCTACCCGGAAGCCGGAACATTGATCAACTGGCTGGTTAAAGACCCCAACAAAAATGTGAGCCGTGTTTATGATCATGAGGTAAAGGGCGGTTTACGGTGCGACCTTAGCTTTAGCCTTGTAGGGCAGCTTGATGGTTATTACCTGCTTAAAGTTGACCCCGTAACCGGGCGGCCGCACCAGATACGGGTGCAGCTTTCCTCGATTGGCTGCCCGATAGTCGGCGATAATAAATATGGCTACCCGCGAGGCAGCCTTCGCCGGAGTATTAGTTTACACGCCCGAAAACTGGAATTTATACATCCTATAAAAGATGAACCGGTAAAGATTGTAGCGCCGGTTCCGCATGACGGTTTTTGGGAGAAGTACGAAGGGATGATGGAGAGTTAGCATCCATCGTGAGCATATTCACCATTTTGTGGTTGCAATACCATCTACCTCATTAAAGTGTCGATCACGGGTAACTAATGTTAAGTTATGCTGTCTTGCAATGCTGGCTATCCAAATGTCGTTTTCAGGGATCGGCTTACCCTTTTTTCTTAGAGAGGCCTTTATTATTCCATATAGTGCAGCAGTTTCACTATTGGTGTTCAGAACATCATATCGTGCAACTAATTTTTCAATATTGGAAATGTTAGTATGAATTTGGGTTGAATACTGTGCACCGTAATAAAGCTCGCCAAGTACAACTACTGGAATGTAAACATCTTCTGCTTCGTCGATTTTGTTCGCTAACGATTTTTCGCCCTTAAGCCATGCCGAGATAATATTTGTATCTAACAATATCCTATTTCCAATCATCAGGATCAATTTTTTCACATCCTTCCTCAATCGCAGCATCAATTAGGGATGCATCTTTTTCTGATAATAGCCCTGAGAAGTCGTGTGCACTCCTTTTTTTTCTACCTTCCCGCAAATTCTTATCTAAGGCAGCTTCTATTTCCATTAAAACAGCATCATTGTTTATTTTCAAAACCTCTTCTATAATATGTAGTTTTTTGGCTTCTGTAATCATCGCAGTAAAATTAAAAAGCGTCCCTATTTCTCACGGTTATACAAATATAAACATTGCTAATGAGAATTCAGTTTACATGGCCATTACCTTCTCCCATATCCTTTCATCAACCCAGACGCCTTCTTTCATACTTTTCGCGCGGGTCAGCAAGGTGTTTTCTCCCGGATAAAATATGGGCTGCCCCTCGCTAACCGGCCGACTGCTTTTAGCGTATTTTATGATCTCTTCCACTAAATGTGCGTTCTGGTCATCCTGTCCCGGTTTGATACAAATAAAAACCTGCGATACACCGCTTTCATTCCCACTCGCGGTGATCCTGGCCGTAGAGTTTCCCCGGCTTAAAACAGTCGCCAGTAAATCGAGTACTAACGACAACCCCGAGCCTTTCCAAAAGCCTACCGGCAACAGCCTTTGGCTTTCCAGTATTTCCGTTGCGTCGCAGCTCAGGTTGCCTTCTTTATCATATCCCCCAGGCAAAGGCAATTTTTGCTGGTTTGTTTTGTAAAGATTGAGCTTGCCAACCGAATATTGAGAAATTGCCATGTCCAGCACTACATGGCCTTCCGCGCGCGGGACCGCAATTACCAGCGGATTATTGCCCAAGCGCGGATCAAGCCCGCCCCATGGCGGCAGGTTGGCGATGGTATTGGAAAAGCAAATGCCTATCATCCCGGCATCGGCAGCCTGCCAGCCGTACGTTCCGGCGCGCATCCAATGGTTGGTGTTCCTGATCGCAACGCACCCGATCCCATTCTCCTTTCCCAGCGCAATGGCGCGATCCATGCAGAAGCGTGCATTTAGTATGCCCGGCCCGAGGTTCCCGTTCCACTGTTCCAGGGCGCCGAAAGCATTTTCCTTCACAGGTTCGGCATCTTTTTTTACCAGCCCGTCCTTAACGTAGTCAACAAAGGTCGGAAAACGATTTAAGCCGTGGGTATAAACGCCATCGCGGCTGTTTTCCGCGAAAATGGTGGCAAGTACGCGGGCCTTTTCTGCCGAAAAGCCGATAGATAATAAGACCCGTGTAAACTCTGACTGCAGCTTTTGAAATGGAACCAGCATGCCGTAAAAATAAAACTAAAAAAGCCAGAAATCTTTTTTAAATAAATATGCCGTTAAATCTGAAGCCTGCACCTGCCAATCGGATTGACGATCTTAAATTGCAAAAACGTGAGTCACATTCAAATAATTGTTCCGTTAAAATAATTGCACATAAAAACAGTTATAATTACTTCTGTTAAGTGATCCGGGAATTTTTATTTTTGCCGGTAGATTGAAAATGAAAAGCAAACGCCGTTTTTTGATACTTATAGGCCTTACCCTGATCAGTATTGGCGTAAACTCCTGTAAAAAGCAATCGCAAAGTGTCATCGCCCAGTTGTTTACCGGAGGTTACTGGGAACTGGCATCGGTTACCGCCACCCATTACACAGGGCCGGTTACGGATTCGGTAGTCAACTTAAATTCCGACACGACTTGCCTTTTGAAGCAAATATTTACCTTTAATACCAATAATACCTGTACGTATACCAATTTCGATTGTATAACGCAAACAACCGCGCCGGCTTCATGGAGCCTTACCGCTAATCAACTTTACCTGCAGGCCAATGTGGTGTGTAAGGATACTACGGCCGCGCACAGCTCGATGCCGTTTGCCTATGCGCAGATACAAAACCTGGGGCAATTCTCTCTTGTTTTAAATATTGGCGACATCCAGCCGAACTACTCCCTTACGCAAAAGCGCGTGATCTATCAATACGGGTTTATCAGGCAAAAATCGACAACTGGTAACTGAAAAAGCGGGCAGGGCGGAAAGCAGGAATCCGGTTGTAAAAAAATCTAAAAAACACTTTCATTTTTATTTAAGGCTGATTTTTTCAGCGAAAATTTTATCTTTGGGACGTACAAACTAGCCCCATTTGGTAATTTGATTTATCTAATTATCAAAACAAAACGCGGCACATTTGTTTATCATAAGGCTTAAAATTCAGGTTACAACAGGTTAATGAAAAAAAGGATCGCGATTTTTGCTTCTGGTTCCGGGTCGAATGCTCAAAAAATCATGGAGCATTTTAAACGTAACCCCGAGGCGGAAGTGGTGCTTATATTAACCAATAATCCCCAGGCCTACGTATTACAACGGGCCGATAATTTTGAAATACCGTCGCATATTTTTACCCGCCACGAATTTTATGAAACCGACGATGTGATCAGGCTTCTTAAAAATCTGCAGGTTGATCTTGTAGTACTTGCGGGATTTTTATGGCTGGCGCCCGAGTCCTTGCTGCACGCTTTCCCCAATAAAATTATTAACCTCCACCCTGCGCTGTTACCCAAATACGGCGGTAAAGGCATGTACGGCGATCATGTTCACAAAGCGGTGCTTGCAGCGGGCGATGACGAATCGGGCATTACCATTCATTTCGTGAGTGATAAATACGATGAAGGCGAGATCATCCACCAGTCGCGCTTTAAAATTGAGCCGGGGGATAACCTGGAGGCTGTCAAATTTAAAGGTCAGCAGTTGGAACACCAATATTTTCCCAGGGTGATAGAGAGTTTGCTGAAGAAAATGAAGAGCTGAGCGTTAGTGATTAGAGGTTAGAGACTGGAGATTAGTCAGGTCGGCAGGCGTGAAATCCAAAAAGCGCGGCAAACAACCCCCGAAAATGGGTGTTTTTTTAAGAAAAACAGGCCCTCAAAGTGTTCAATATTTACACACGATTACCCTTTAAACGGCATACGAAAACACTCATTTTTAGGTATTTATAAATTATCAATACCCGAAATCCGGACAGTTTTGAGGTTTTTTTTGAACATTTTTGTCAATTTTACTGATTATCAGTCAATTAGCAAATTACGCATTGGTTATTGTGCGCTGTTAATGGTCGGTTATTAACTGATAACCAGCATATGTATGTGAAAATGCGTGTACAATCATATGTCACCTCCTGTTTCAAATTTACACTTTACTTAGCCCGCTATATTTATGGTTCTTGCTTAGTGTAGTTTAGCGACTTATATTTATCTCGGCAATTGAAATATTTTTGATTGACCCATTAATACCATGAGCGGCACAGCTTGTTACCTATCAGCGGGGCACGAGTGCCGCAGCCGCACAGTCCGGCGCCGACCTCGCGCCTGAAAAGGGATGCAATAGGTTTTTGAAAATCCATCGCAAAAAAAAGTTTTATGAAACCAGTAGATTCGATTTTTGCCGACTTTCACAATTCCGACAGAGAGGGGCGTGTGCGTTTAAATACTGCGGGAACAGGGCTGACGCATTAGAAATTTTTGTTAGCAATAAGTGTTAAGAGGAATTTATGGTTCCAGCCAGCCATTTTTCTTTTAGCTTTCAGGCTGGCTTTGCTGGTTTTGTCAGTCTTTAGGATA
>Ga0134127_10000279_pt1 | contig 54718 bp, 43 predicted proteins | sample KB31753_FD_96459 | JGI IMG/M metagenome (GOLD analysis project Ga0134127, IMG submission 96459) | Terrestrial soil microbial communities with excess Nitrogen fertilizer from Kellogg Biological Station, Michigan, USA - KB3-175-3 | ecosystem: Environmental > Terrestrial > Soil > Unclassified ...
GAGCTGAAGGAGCGCGAGCGCAAACAGCTGGAGACTCTGGCGACGCGTCTGGAAGCCGATGTTACGCAGTTCTCGCTCATGGTCGCACAGGAGACCGGCAAGGATGCCAGTCAGGCGCTTACCGTCGGGCAGTCGTTGCTTGCGAACATTCGCAGTGCCACGCCGGTCGGGCGCCTCGTCATCGATTTGCAGCGTTCGATGTCGGCGCAGCCCGGCTCGGAGCAGGATGTGGTGCTGAAGGATGGCGACCGGTTGCTGGTGCCGCGAGTCACCCAGGAAGTCACGGTCGTGGGCGAAGTGCAGAGCGTGACGTCGCACCTGTACCGCGCCGAGCTATCGCGCGACGATTACATCGCAATGAGCGGTGGCCTGACGCCGCGCGCCGACGAAGATCGCATCTATGTCGTGCGCGCCGACGGCAGTGTCGTGACTCGGGGCGGGAACGCATGGTTCAGCGGCGGCAGCGTCGATATCAGAAGCGGCGACACGATAGTCGCGCCGCTGGATACCGAACGGATGCGGCCATTGCCGTTCTGGACTGCCGTTACGACGATCATTTACAACCTGGCGGTCGCGGTCGCGGCGGTCAACTCGTTCTGAGCGCAGGAAGGCCAACTTAGTGAGCACTGCGACCGAAGAGTGGCGCGACGACGCGGATATCGATTTCCGCCAGCTGCTGCGCACCGTCTGGGCGCGCCGCGTGCTCGTCGGCATCGTCGCAGCTGCCTGCGGCATCCTCGCCGGCGCAGTCAGCTTCGTCATGACGCCCGTGTATCGCGCATCGACCGTGCTGGTGCCGGCTTCCGACCGCGGCTTCGGCGACGCATCCGCGGCGCTCGGCCAGCTCGGCGGTCTGGCATCGCTCGCCGGTATCGAGATCGGCGGCAGCAACGTCGAGGTCGAGGAGGCGCTCGCTGTGCTGCGCTCGCGCGAGTTCACCGAGAAGTTCATCCGTGAGAAGAACCTGCTGCCGGTGCTGTTCGCGCACAAATGGGATGCCGCTGCAGGCCACTGGCAGGGCGAGGAGGCGAAGTGGCCGACGCTCGCCAAGGGCTTCCGCTATTTCAACAGGAAGTTGCGCTTCGTCGTGTTCGACAAGAAGACCAACCTGATCACCGTCCAGGTCGAGTGGCGCGATCGGCAGGCTGCGGCGCAATGGGCCAACGAGCTCGTTGCTCGCGTCAACGAGGAGATGCGCACGCGTGCGATCGCCCGTGCCGGCGCCAATGTACGTTATCTCGAGCAGGAGCTGCAGGGCACCAGTAACGTCGAGACACGCAATGCCATCGGTCGCCTCATCGAAGCGCACATCAAGCAGCGCATGCTCGCCAACGTGTCGCAGGAGTATGCGTTTCGAATCGTCGACAAGGCCTTGCCGCCGGACGCGGACGATCCAGTGCGGCCGCAGAAGCTGCAGCTGATCGTCGTCGGGGCATTCGCCGGTCTGGCGTTTGCCATCATCTGGGTGCTGATCCGCGACGGACGGCGCGGACCGCTCACTCCATAATCGAGTCCGTCACCACCATGCCCAAGTTGAGCGAAAGATCGATCCTGGTGACCGGAGGCACGGGTTCCTTCGGCAAGGCCTTCGTCAAGCGCCTGCTGACGCTGTACCCTGACGTGCGCCGCCTCGTCATCTACAGCCGCGACGAGCTAAAGCAGTACGAGATGTCGCAGGTCTACAACGAGCGCGACTATCCGGCCATCCGTTACTTTCTCGGCGACGTCCGCGACGAGGCGCGGCTGCGGCGCGCGCTCGAAGGCATCGACATCGTGGTGCACGCCGCGGCGCTCAAGCAGGTGCCGGCAGCGGAGTACAACCCTTTCGAGTTCATCAAGACCAACGTCCTCGGCGCGCAAAATCTGATCGACGCCTGCCTCGACAGTCATGTCGAGCGCGTCATCGCGCTGTCGACGGACAAGGCGGCGGCGCCCATCAACCTGTACGGTGCCACCAAGCTGTGCTCGGACAAGCTGTTCGTCGCGGCCAACAACATCAAGGGCAAGCGTGACGTGCGGTTCACCGTCGTGCGCTACGGCAACGTCATGGGCAGCCGCGGTTCGGTCATCCCGCTGTTCCAGCGTCAGCGGCGCACCGGCGCGCTGACCATCACCGATCCGGCGATGACGCGCTTCAATATCTCGCTGCGCGACGGCGTCGACATGGTGCTGTGGGCGATCGACAACTGCTGGGGCGGCGAGATCCTGGTGCCGAAGATTCCCTCGTATCGCATAGTTGACGTCGCAACAGCGGTCGCTCCGGAGTGCGAGCAGCGTGTCATGGGCGTGCGTCCCGGCGAGAAGCTGCACGAGGAGATGATCACCGCCAGCGACAGCTTCAATACCGTCGACCTGGGCAGGTACTTCGCAATCCTGCCGTACTCGGCGCACTATTCGAGCGCCGAGTATTGCGAGCGGACCGGCAGCGTGCCGGTGCCCCAGGGATTTGCCTACAACAGCGGGACCAATCCCGATTTTCTCAGCGTGGAACAACTGCGCGAGCTGATCCGCGAGCACGTGACGGAAGACGGCGCCGGCTGAGATGACGATCCATGGCATTCATTCCCTATAGCCGCCAGAACGTCTCCGACGAGGACATCGAAGCTGTCTGCCGGGTTCTGCGCTCGGACTTCCTCACCCAGGGACCGGTGATCCCGGCCTTCGAGGAGCGCTTTGCCGCGCGGCACGCAGTCGCGCACGCCGTTGCGGTCAACAGCGCGACCGCGGGTCTGCACATCGGTTGCATGGCGCTGGGCGTCGGGCCCGGGTCACTAGTGTGGACCAGCCCGATCAGCTTCGTCGCTTCGGCCAACTGCGCGCTGTACTGCGGCGCCGAAGTGGACTTCGTGGACATCGATCCGCTGACTCGCAACATGTCGGTGGTCCTCTTGCGCGCCAAACTCGAACAGGCGGCCGCGACCGGCAGGCTCCCCGATGTGCTGATCCCGGTGGACTTTGGCGGGCTGCCGTGCGATCTGCGCGAGATGCGCGAGCTCGCCGACCATTACGGGTTCAAGATTCTGGAAGACGCTTCGCATGGCGCAGGTGGCACATACCTCGGGCAACCCGTCGGCAGCCGGTTCGCGCATGCGACGGTATTCAGCTTTCATGCGGTCAAGGTGATCACCACCGCGGAGGGCGGTCTGGTCACTACCCAGGACGCTCAGCTCGCACATCGCCTGCGCTCGCTGCGCTCGCACGGCCTGACGCGCGAGCCTGCGGAGATGACGCACCCATATCCGGGACCGTGGTACTACGAGCAACACGCGCTCGGCTACAACTACCGGCTCACGGACGTGCAGGCCGCACTGGGGCTGTCGCAGCTGCAGAGGCTGGATGAGTTCCATGCTCGCCGCGAAGCGTTGGTCGAGCAGTACGAGAAGCTCCTGGCGGACGCGCCGCTGCTGCTGCCGCCGCGGTTCGCCGATCGCCGCTGCGCCTGGCATTTATACGCAGTCGAAATCGACGAATCGCGCACCAGCCGTGCGCGGACGGACGTATTCATGGCCCTGCGCCAGGCCGGTATCGGGGTCAACGTCCACTACATCCCGATCCACACGCAGCCTTACTACGAGCAGCTCGGTTTCAAGCGCGGCGATTTTCCGGCGAGCGAGCGCTACTACGACCGCGCGTTATCGATTCCGCTGTTCCCCGCGCTCACCTCGGAGCAGCAGGCGTTTGTCGCGCACACCCTGCGCGAGGCACTGCGCTCATGATCGCGATCATCGTTCAAGCGCGAATGGGTTCGACACGCTTGCCGGGCAAGGTGCTCAAGCCGATCGCCGGCCGGCCGATGTTCGCCTATCAGCTCGAGCGGTTACGGCGCGTGCGGGGTGTGCAGCGGATAGTCGTCGCGACGACTACTGCTCCCGCTGACGATCGCATCGTGGAGTTCTGCGCCGGCGAGGGTGTCGCGTGCACCCGCGGCTCCGAACAGGACGTACTGTTGCGCTACTTCGAAGCTGCGACCGCCTGCGCGGCGAGCAGCGTGGTGCGGGTGACTTCGGATTGTCCGTTGCTCGATCCGGACGTGGTCGAGCAGGCGCTCGACACATTTCGCGAGCGCCAGCCGTGCGACTATGTTTCGAACATGCTCGAGCCGACCTGGCCATACGGCATGGCGGTCGAGGTGTGCTCGATGGACGCACTGACGCAGGCGCATCGGGAGGCGCGCGAGCCGGCGGAGCGTGAGCACGTCACGCCGTTCATCTACTGGCGTCCGACGCGCTTCCGGCTGCAATCGCTGACTCGCACGCCGGACCTGAGTCATCATCGCTGGACGGTGGACACGCCGGAGGATTTCGAGCTGGTGTCGCGCATCATCACGACGCTCTACCCGCGCGAGCCGCAGTTCCGGCTCGATGACGTGCTGGCGCTGCTGGCAGCCAATCCTTCCTGGGAACATCTCAACGCCCACGTGCAGCAGAAGAGCGTGCGGCCGGATACGCGAGCGCAGTCATGACCTTCAAGACCGATCAGGAAACTTTCTGGGCCGGCCAGTTCGGCGACGAGTACAGCAAGCGCAACGAGGGCAGCAACCTGCTGGCCGCAAATTTGAACTTCTTCGTGCAGGCATTGCGCCGTGCCGGGCGGGTGGGATCGTGCCTCGAGTTCGGTGCGAACATCGGCATGAACCTGCGCGCGCTGCGGCTGCTGTTCCCGCAGATGAGCCTGTACGGAATCGAGATCAATCCGCAGGCGGCGGCGACGCTCGCGGATTTTATCGGAGCGGAGCGCGTTTTCCAGGGCTCGATCTTCGACTACGCGCCGACGCGGACGGCCGAGTTGGTCTTGATCAAGGGCGTGCTGATTCACATCAATCCGGAGATGCTCGCGCTCACGTATCGCAAGCTGTACGACTCCGCCGCACGCTGGATCCTGGTGTGCGAGTATTACAACCCCGCGCCGGTCGCTGTGCCCTATCGCGGCCACACCGACCGTTTGTTCAAGCGCGATTTCGCCGGCGAGATGCTCGAGCAGTTTGCCGATCTGCGGTTGATCGACTACGGATTCGCGTACCGGCGCGACCCGGCCTTCCCGCAGGATGACATCACCTGGTTCCTGATGGAGAAGAAGGGCTGATCATGCTTAGGTATTGCACTCGCTGCGTGATGCCGCACACCAAACCCGACCTGCACATCGACGAGCAGGGCGTATGCAGCGCCTGTCGCGCATTCGAGAAGCGCCGCGAAGTGGATTGGGACGCACGCCGCGCCACGCTGGCGGGTCTGCTCGAGCGCTATCGCAACAAGGGCAGCAACTGGGACTGCATCGTGCCGGTCAGCGGCGGCAAGGACAGCACTTATCAAGTCGTGCGGATGCTGCAATTGGGGGTGAACCCGCTGTGCGTGACCGCGACCACGTGCGACCTGAGCGCCATCGGCCGCAAGAACATCGAGAACATCAAGCGGCTCGGCGTCGACTACGTCGAGTTTTCGCCGAACCCGGTCGTGCGCGGCAAGCTCAACCGCATCGGGCTCACCGAGGTGGGCGACATTTCCTGGCCGGAGCACGTCGGCATCTTCACGATTCCGGTGCGTGCGGCCGTGCAGTTCGGCATCCCGCTGATCATCTGGGGCGAGAATTCGCAGAACGAGTATGGCGGTCCGGCCGGTGCGGCGGAGAACAGCGTACTCACGCGCCGCTGGCTCGAGGAGTTCGGCGGCTTGCTCGGCCTGCGCGTGCAGGATCTGTCCGAGGTCTACGGCATTCGCCAGCGCGATCTGCTGCCGTATCAGTATCCCACTGACGAGGACTTGAGCCGCGTCGGCGTGACCGGTCTGTTCCTCGGCTACTACCTGCCGTGGGACGGCTTGGCGAACGCCCTCATCGCGCAAGCGAACGGCTTCACCACGCTCGATCATGCGGTCGAGGGCTCGATGGTCAACTACGAGAACCTCGACAACCACCAGACCGGTATCCACGACTACTTCAAGTTCCTGAAGTTCGGCTTCTCGCGCGCCACCGACATCGCCTGCCTGCACGTGCGGCGCAGCCGCATCTCGCGTCAGGACGCGCTCGAAATCGTGCGCAAGCGCGACGGCAAGTTCCCCTGGACCTATCTCGGCAAGCCGCTCGAGCAGATCCTCGATCCGCTCTCGATGTCGGTCGAGGAATTCCAGAAGGTGTGCGACAAGTTCACGAACAAGAAGATCTTCAAGCGGCAGGCGTCCGGCGAACTGGTGCGCGACGGCCATCAGAACCTCGAAAAGCTCAACTACGACAACCCGTGAGCGTCGCGATCGTCAACTACGGCGTCGGCAACCTGGGCTCCGTGCGCCGCGCCTTCGAGGACCTCGGCGCATCAGTTGCGATCGTCGACTCGCCGGCGCGTCTCGACGGCGCCAGCTACCTGGTGCTGCCCGGTGTCGGCGCCTTCTCGGAGGGTATGACGCGCCTGCGCGCAGGCGGCTGGGTCGAGCCGTTGCGCGATCAGGTGATCCGCGGCCGCAAGCCGATCCTCGGCATCTGCCTTGGCATGCAGATGCTGGCGGCGACCGGCGACGAGGGCGGCATCAGTCCGGGCCTCGGGCTGATCGATGGCTGTGTGCGCCGCCTCGACGCGCTCGGATGCACGCTGCGCATTCCGCACGTCGGCTGGAACGAAGTGACGTTCACCACGGGTGAGCCGCTGTTCGCGCACATCCCGCAGAACTCCGATTTCTATTTCGTGCACAGCTACGCGCTCGACCTCGCACGGTCGCAGGACCTGGTTGCTCGGACCGCCTACGAAGTCACGTTCGCGGCTGGTGTGCGCAGCGGCCACGTCATGGGCACCCAGTTTCACCCGGAGAAGAGCTCGCGCGCCGGCCGGCAGCTGCTGCGCAACTTCCTGGACTGCGCGTCGTGCTGAAAGTCCGCGTCATTCCGACGCTGCTCTGGAAAGGCCTGGGTCTGGTGAAGGGCGTGGCGTTCAATAGCTGGCGCCGCGTCGGCACGGTGCTGCCGGCGCTCAAGGTCTACAACTCGCGCGACGTCGACGAGCTGGTGCTGCTGGACATTTCCGCCACCGACGAGCAGCGCGCGCCCGAGCACGAGTCGATCGCAGATCTGTCCGATGAGTGCTCGGTGCCGCTCACCGTGGGCGGCGGTATCACCGATCTGACCCAGATCTCCGCGCTGCTGCGCGCCGGCGCCGACAAGATCAGCGTCAACACGTCCGCGCTGGTCCGTCCGGAGTTCGTGGAACAGGCTGCGACGCGTTTCGGCACTCAGTGCCTGGTCGTGAGCATCGACGTCGCGAGCGCGCCGGACGGCAGATACTCGGTGTTCAGTCACGCTGGGACGCGCGACACGAGTCGCGACCCGGTCGAGTGGGCACGCGAGGCTGCCAGCCGCGGAGCGGGCGAGATCCTGCTCACTTCGATCGAACGCGACGGCACCATGACCGGCTACGACGTGCGACTGGTTGCCAGCGTCGCGGCCGCAGTCGACATCCCCGTCATCGCATCCGGCGGAGCGGGGACCTATCAGCACATGATCGACGTCCTGCAGCAGGGCGGCGCCTCCGCGGTCGCGGCTGCGAGCATGTTCCACTTCACGGAGCAGACGCCGGCTGGAGCAAAGCAGGCGCTCAGCGCGGCCGGGATTCCGGTCCGCCGCAACTTCGTGGCCGTGTAATCATGCCTGCGCTGCGAGTCATGGTGCGCGCGGACGCTTCGTCGAGCATCGGCCTTGGCCACCTGCGGCGCTGCCTGTCGCTGGCGGCCGCGTTGCGCGAAGCTGGTGCCGACGTGCGATTTGTCTCCCGCAATCTCGGCGTCGACATCGCCGCGTTTGCTGCGGCGGCCGGGCTGGAGTATCGGGCGCTGATGAGTGCCGACTGGCAGAGCGATGCCGAGGAAACAGGCGGTGCCGCGGCCGAATGGGCGGCGCACTGGGTCGTCGTCGATCACTATGAGCTCGACGCTCGCTGGCATCGCCTCGTGGCACAGCGTGCCGGCGTACGGCTCGCGGTGATCGACGATCTGGCCGACCGCGACATCGCTGCGCAGGTGCTCATCGACCACAACCCGAGCGTGGACCACCGGGCCAAATACCGCGGCCGTATCGCGCCGTCGACGCGAGTCCTCGGCGGTCCGCGCTATGCGTTGCTCGACCCGACTTACGCGCGCGTCGCGCCATTCAAGGTGGCGCCCCAGGTGCGCAGCATCGGTATTTTCATGGGTGGCACTGATCCCACTGATATCAGCAGCGTGGCGCTGCGCGCCTGTCGCATCCATGCTGGATTCAGCGGCCTGATCGAGGTCGCCACGACCAGTGCCAATCCGCACCTCCCGGCATTGCGGCGGTCAGCGCGGCAATGGCCGCAGACGACGATCACACTCGATCAACCGCTGCTGCTGGACTTCTTCGGCCGTCACGACTTGCAGCTTGGTGCAGGTGGGGGCGCGGTCTGGGAGCGCTGTCGGGTTGGCGTGCCGTCGTTCTGCCTGCTCGCCGCTGACAATCAGTACGCGACGTTGCCGGTGCTGGCCGGCCTCGGCGCAGTCGCAGTGTTGCCCGATCTGACTTCTCGTGACGAGCAAGAGATAGGTCGCGCTGTCCGCCTGCTCGCAGACGACGTTGCGGCCCGCGTGCGCCTGAGCGAGCGCAGCCGCAGTCTGGTGGACGGCAACGGAGCGCGCCGCTGCGCCTTGAGCTTGACGGCGGACACGTTGGCGGTCAGGCCCGCCGCGTTGCATGATGCTCGAACGATGTTCGCGTGGCGCAACGACCCAGCATCCCGGGCGGTGTCCCATGACACCAGCGAGTTGAACTGGAACGATCATCTCCGCTGGGTGGCTGCCGTGCTCGCCGATCCGCAGCGCTGCCTGCTGATCGGCCGGGTGGGTGCCATAGATGTGGGTGTGATTCGCTTCGATCTTCGTGCCGACCAGACCGCTGAGGTCTCGCTTTACCTCGATCCGGAGTTGCACGGACTCGGGCTCGGGCACTCGCTGCTGCTCGCTGGTGAGGCGCGGTGCCGCGAGCTGACCCCCGCTCTGCGTGGGTTCGAAGCGACGGTCCGCGCGGGAAACGACAGCTCGCAGCGCATGTTCGCCGGCTGCGGCTACTCGTTCCGCGAGGGCATGTGGCACAAGGCGGCGGGCACAATCCGGCTGCAGGAAATTTGAGAGCAGAGAGTTCCCTATGAGAATCGGTGCACGTGAGATCGGCCGCGACCAACGCCCGTACCTGATCGCGGAAATGTCGGGCAATCACAACCAGTCGCTCGAGACCGCGCTGGAAATCGTCGACGCCGCGGCACGGGCCGGTGCCGACGCTATCAAGCTGCAGACGTACACCGCCGACACGATGACTCTGAATGTGAATGCGCCGGGATTCGTCATCGATGATCCGGCGAGCCTGTGGAACGGCCGGCAGCTGCACGATCTGTACGAGGAGGCGCATACGCCATGGGACTGGCATCGGCCGATCATGGAGCGCGCCGCAGCGCGCGGCCTGCATTGCTTCAGCTCGCCGTTCGATGACACCGCGATCGACTTCCTCGAATCGCTCGGAGTACCCGCCTACAAGATCGCATCGTTCGAGAGTACGGACTTGCCTTTAATAAGGAAGGCAGCGCGCACCGGCAAGCCGCTGATCATCTCGACCGGCATGGCGAGCGCCGCCGAGATCGACGATGCGGTTCGCGCGGCGCGCGAGGCAGGGTGCCGCGACATCGTGCTGCTAAAGTGCACGAGCACCTATCCGGCCGTGCCGAGCGATACCAACATTCGCACCATCGCCAGCATGCGCGAGGTCTTCGGCTGCGAAGTCGGCCTTTCCGATCACACGATGGGCTGCGGGGTGGCCGCGGCTGCGGTCGCGTTCGGTGCGGTCCTGGTCGAGAAGCACTTCACGCTGCGGCGGGCTGATGGCGGTGTCGACTCGGCGTTCTCGCTCGAGCCGGCGGAGTTCGGCATGCTGCGCCAGGAAACCGAGCGGGCGTGGCAGTCGCTCGGTTCGATCAAGTACGGCGGCACGCAATCGGAAGAGAAGTCGCGCGCCTTCCGCCGCACGCTGTACATTGCGCGCCCCATGCGCGCCGGCGAGGTGCTGACGGAGCAGAACATGCGGATCCTGCGTCCGGGCTTCGGCCTGTCGCCGAAGTACTTCGAGACGCTGTTGGGTAAGCGCGTGAACCGCGACGTCGGTGCGGGTACGCCGGTTTCCTGGGACCTGATTGGATAGCGCCATGGCGAGCGTGCTGCAAACGTTGAAACTGCAGGCGGCAGAGTTGCTGTGGGGTTTCGCAGACTTGTCGGCGACGGCGGACGTGCGCGAGGTCCGGCGCAGTCTGGCGGAACGCGGCTGGAGCGTGATCCCCGGCTTTGTCGACAGCGCGGCAATCGACGGTATCGTGGCGGATGCAAGGCGCCTCTACGAAAGCCATCCGCAGCATGTCGCGCACGAGTCGAATGGCTCCGACGCACGTATCTACGGCGCAGACCGCATTTGTGCGTCGTTGCGGCTCGAACGAGAGATGAGCGTCATCGACCGCATCGCGAGCAGCTACTACTGGCCGAGTGCGACCGTCAATTTCCAGCTGCTCGGCTGGATCCGGCATCGCGAAGGCAATCTCGGCTCCGGTGCCGGCTGGCACCGCGATTCGCCCTTCTCGCATCAGTTCAAGGCGCTGCTCTACTTGAGCGATGTCACCGAAGACAACGGGCCGTTCGAGTTCATCGAGGGCTCGCATCGGCGCGCGTCGCTGCTGACGGCCGCCGGTTCCCTCGGCGTACCGCTGGCGCAGTACCGCTTTTCGGACGAACAGATTGCGCGCCTGCAGGCGGCGGGTGTGCTGCCGCAAGCCAGGCAGTTCACCGGCAGCAAGGGGACGTTGCTGCTCGTCGATACCCGCGGACTCCATCGTGGCAAGCCGCTGCGCTCTGGCGAACGCCTGGCGCTGACCCGCTACTATTTCGCATCGAACGTGCCGGATGAATTCACCAGCCGACATTCCCTCACCAAGTCACCGCCGCAGTGAAGCAGCTAGATGACGTTTCGGAGCAGGAACTGCTCGATGAATGCGGGTTCTGGCGGAAGTTCTCGGGCGAGGACCGGCGCGCTGCCCATTCGCGAGTGATTCGCTGGTATTGGGTCGTCCGCTCGCTCGCAACCGCGCTGTATCTGCGCTTCGTGTATCGCGGGCCGCCGCCGCAACCGCTGCCCACCGAGCCGTGCGACGTCATGCTGCTGTACGTTACGGAGAATCAGCGGCGGGCCTTCCTGCCATGGATCGGCACGAATCCGCGCATCCAGACCGCTTCGTGCATGGCTGGCGCCGATTGGCAGCTCTCATGGCGTCGTTGCGGCAGCCTGAGTCTGCGCTATTTCGCGGCAATACACCGGCTGTTGCGACCGCGGTCTGATCACGCGCTCACTTTCCCGTGGTTCCAGGAGTTTTTGCGCTACGAGGTTGGCAAGGTGCTGGCACGCGAGTTGTTCGCCCGAGCCAAGCCGCGTGTCGTGGTCGTGTCGAACGATCACAGCGGCTTCTTCCGCGGCATCATGCGCGAGGCGCGGCGCTACCGGCACCGTCTCGTGTACACGCAGCACGCGTCGATCGGCAGGCACTTCCCGCCGCTCGATTTCGATCTGTCGATGCTCGATGGCACTCAGGCGTACCTGCGGTACCGTGAGTCGGGAAAGCCGCGCGGCAGTATCGTGATCAGCGGCCGGTTGCGAACGCGTGGCAGCGCGGAGCCGCGTCCAGCGGCAGCGGCGCTCCGCGTTGGACTGGCAACGAATCTCGACGACGCGCTGCTCGAGTGGGTGCCGGTCTTCTACCGCGCGCGACGTCACTTCAGCGATGTAGTTTTGCGCTGCCACCCCGCGGAGACCCGGCGCCTCGGCTGGGCGATGCTGTGTCGCATCTTCGGCGTGCGCATGGATGGCGGCACGCTCGAAGGGTTTCTGCAAGGTTGCTCCGTGCTGATCAGCGGATTGTCCGGCATCATCCTCGACGCGGCCGTGCACGGCGTCCCCGCGCTGATCAAGATGTCATCGCTCCGCCATTCGGATGAGATGACCGACTACTACGGCTACGAGAAGTTCGGCCTGTGCCGTCGCATTCGCGACGCGCGTGCCTTGTCGGAGCTCATCACGACGGCTGCGGCTACGCCGGTCGATTTCGAGTGCGTCGGCGCGTTCGAAGCAGGGCTGGTGCAGGAGCCGGCGCAGGAGAAGCGGCGCCTGCTGGAGCTGTACGTTCGATCGCTCGACGAAGGTCGGAGCTTCGCGGCAGCGCTACGCGATCAGTACGTGCCGATCGAGCATGATGGCGTCACGCTGTTCGCGACGCCTGCGTACGCAGCGCTGAATGCGAAGCACGGCTGGCTGCGCGGTGACGATGCGTAAGCAGATACCCGCGGTAGCGCTCTTCTACGCGGCACGTGGCGTCGGCCTGATCATCAAGCCGGCCAGCCTTTGGTTCGTGGCGCGCAGCGGCCAAGCGGGCGTCAGCACGTTTCTCGCGACCTACTATTTTGTGGTTGCGGCCACGTTCATTGCACTGAACTGCGAAGCCCACATCTCCTACTACCGCAGCCGTTTCGGCGGCGCTGCACCCGGAGCGAACGCTGCCGGCACCGGGTTCAGCCGGTATCTCACCGACCTCAGCGGTCATATCCTCGTCTTCCTGCCGTTGCTCGGCGCTGCCTTCGCGCTCTACTTCGGTGACCTGTGGATGGCAGCTGCGTTCACGATCTTTGTGCTGCTGGAGAAACTGTGGGACGAGCTGCAACGTGACCTCATTTTCTCGCACCAATACACGCGCTGGTCGGTCTGGTTCATCGTCAAGATGCTCGCGCCCGTCGTCGCCGTCGCGGCACATTTGTACTTGGGCTGGAACGTGCTCCTGTGCATGACTGTTACTTCGCTCCTCGTTGCAAGCGCGGTCGCCTGGAAGGTGGTGCCGGCCGCCGTTCGGCGCGTTGCAGCGTATGCCGTGCAGCGCGCATGCGGCATGTCGCTCGCCCGATATCTGAAGGCGTATCGCAACCGCTTTGCCATCGCTCAGCTCGTCGCGGTGACATCTGTCAATGTCGTCAACACTGACAAGTGGCTCGCGCCCTCGCTGGGCGATCCGCGTCTGCTGGTCGAACTGGTGCTGCTGGCGCAGTTCGGTGCAGCTTTCCTGGTGCTGATCGACAATGTGTTCTTCTCGCGTAACCGCAGCCACTACGTGCGACCCAAGACCAGTCTGACGGAGATCACCGACTGGCGACTGCTGCTCCTGCTGTCCGTCGGCTATCTGGCCTGCAGTGCGATCGTGCTGCGCGAGCCGTTTCGCTCGCAGCTGCAGCTGCACACCATCTCGCTGCTCCAAGGAATGCTCGTCATCGGTTGCAGCGTGCTTGCAGGCGCGACGCGGCCGCTCGTCGAGCATGCCTTCTGGCACGCGCCTCGTGTCTGGTCCGCGGCTCTCGACTGCGCTGCAATCGGCCTGTCGGTGGCGCTCGGCTATACTGCCGTCACGAATGACAGCCTGACAGGCCTACTGTTGGCGTGTCTGCTGGCGGTCGCCGCCCGCTGGACAGGCTACTGGTCGATTTGTCGAATCAGCCTGGCGCGTACGCTGGCGCGCGCAAATACGGGGCCGTAATGGAACGGGTACGGGTGGGCGAAGCAGCGCTGCTGATGTATGCGGCAGCCACATACGTCCCTCAGAGCATCTTTCACGCGCTGAACGAAGAGGCGCTTACCGAGCGGTTCCGCATCGATCCGGGGATGCAACCGCTGGCGCTGTTCATCGTTGCGTTCTTGCTGCTCGCGTTGCTCCTGAACGAGCTGTTGCCGCGGGTACGCACCGGCAACGGGCGTTTGGCGCGCATCATGGCGCACGTTTTCGAATCGCCCGCCAACATCCTGCTCGGCGTCCTGCTGATCGTGCTGGCTGCGAACTTCTACGCGACCGAGGGGATCTCGTTCCGTCAGACCGGCGAGCATCTGAGTGAGGCCGGCGCGGCAGTGCAGCTGCTGATGCTATGCAAACCGTACGTCTACGCGTGGACGGTGTATCACCTGGTCCGGATCATTCGCGGACGCAATCTCGGTAACGCGCGTGCGCGCTGCGTCGGAGTGTTGTTTCTCGCGTCGCTGGTGCTGAGCATCACCGGCGCCTTCGACGTGATCCCCCTGGTGTGGTGCGCGGCGTTCGTGACCTGTTCCTCGCGACGCGTGCGAGCAATCTTTCTCATCATGCGGCGGCGCCGCCCGTTGTGGCAGCGGCTGGCGCTGCTGATCCTCGGCATCCCGGCCGCCGCCGCGGTCGTCGCGACGATGATCTGGCTGGGCTATGCGAACAAGATGGGGGGGGAGCAGACGCTGGAACTGTTCCGCCGGATCGGCGTGGAAGAGATCGCCGAGCAGGTCATGGTGCGCGCCTCCACCAGCTATGCGTCGACGGTCTCATTCGCCGAACACAACCTGGCGAACGCGTCGCTGTACGAGAGCGCACTGCGCGTGCCGCTCGAGAACGTTCCGTATCGGCTGTCGCTGGTATTCGGCGCGCCGCAGCCGCGGCCTGAGGTCACGCAGATCTCCCGCCTGAACTATCTCAACTATGAGAACGACACCCACCTCGAGCGCGCCGGCGCCTCGCCCGGATTGGTATCGTCAGGGTTTTTCGCGGCGCCCTTCCCGCTCGGCTTCGTGCTGATGGCCATGTACGTGACCGTGATCCTGCGCATCGTGAACCTGGCGTTCGCGGACCTGCGTTACCGCCCGCGCGTGACGCTGGTCTTCATGGTCGTTTGTTTCATCTACCCGTTCTTCGAATCGCCGGTCGACTACCTGGTGTTCGTGGATCCCTCGATCATGCAGCTCCTGCTGGTGTTGTCCGCATTTGCCGCCGCCGCGACCCGCGTACGGCAACCTGCGCACGTGGCCCGGTCTCCTGTCAGTGTGCCCCTTGCGACCAGTGCTCATGCAGACTCTTCCGTTCATTAGCGTCATCGTTCCGGTCCGCAACGAGGAGCGGTACGTCGCGGCCTGCCTGCAGTCCATCCTCGCTGGCGACTATCCGCACGAGTTCATGGAAATCCTGGTCGTCGACGGCCAGAGCGACGACCGCACTGCCGAGATCGTCCGGGGCATCTGCGCCAGGCATCCGGCCGTGCAGCTGCTGTCGAACCCGGCACGCGTCGTGCCGCACGCGATGAACGTGGGCATTCGCGCGGCGCGGGGCGCGCTCATCGTGCGCATCGACGCCCACGCGCACTACGGGCCGAATTATCTGCGCGAGTTGGTGACGTGGATGGACAAGCTGCAGGCGGACAACGTCGGCGGCGTGTTGGAGGCGCACCCCGCAACGCGGGCGGCGCAGGCGGTCGCAGTCGCGGCGATCATTTCGCATCCGTTCGGTGTGGGGGCGGCGCCTTATCGCATGAGGAGCGCCGACGCGGCTGCCATCGAGGTCGACACAGTGCCGTTCGGCTGCTATCGACGCGAGATCTTCGACCGCATCGGGCTGTTCGACGAGCGCTTCATCCGCAACCAGGACGACGAGCTCAATGGGCGCCTGAAGAAGGCGGGCGGGCGTATTTTTCTCCTGCCGCACGTGCGCATCAACTACAAGGCGCGCGAGTCGCTGAGCAAGCTGGCGCTGATGCTCTACCAGTACGGCTACTTCAAGCCGCTGGTCGCGATGAAGCTTGGGCGCCCGGCGACGCTGCGGCAGCTCGCGCCGCCTGCCTTCGCCGCATTGTTGTTGGCACTGCCAGTGCTCGCGCTCTGGTGGCCAATAGCCGGCTGGCTCTGGCTGCTCGTGGTAGCCAGCCATGTGGCGACGAATCTCGTGGTCACCGCCATGTTGGCGCGCCGCACCGGATGGGCGGCAGCACCTTTCTTGGTGATTGGTTTCTTCCTCGGGCACTTCGCCTATGGCTTCGGTTACCTTCGCGGCCTGGTTTCGTTCGGCCTGCGGAGACATTTTTCCAAAGGCCCTGCCCGTGACATCCCCCTGTCCCGATAGCGAACGAGTGGACGACGAGGCGCGCAAGGTGGCGGAGCGCTACGCGCGCCGCATGCCAACCGGTACCGATCAGCGGTACAGCATGCTGAATCCGGCCGCATGGCAAGGCAGCCAGGAACGGCAGCGCGCGCTCATCGCGTTGCTGGCGGGCCATGTAACGGCGCCGCTCGGCACGCTGCGTGTGCTCGAGATCGGCTGCGGCGCCGGCGGCAATCTGCTCGAGTTGATAGGTCTCGGCTTCAACCCAGAGAATCTGATCGGCAACGAGCTGCTGCCGGCGCGTTCGCAACTCGCGCGCCGCAACCTGCCAGCCAGCTGCGTCGTAGTGCACGGCGATGCGAGCGCCTTGCAGTATCCGGACGAGTCCTTCGACATTGTCTACCAGTCAACGGTGTTCACCTCGCTGCTGGATGCTTCGTTCCGCCAGACGCTGGCCGAGCGCATGTGGCGCTGGGTTCGCCCCGGCGGTGCCGTTCTGTGGTACGACTTCATCTACGACAACCCCGGGAATCGCGACGTGCGCGGTGTGCCGGTCGCGCAGATCCGGCAGCTGTTTCCCGCCGGCTCGCTGCACGTCCGGCGTGTTACGCTCGCGCCGCCGATCAGCAGGCGCGTGTGCCGCCTGCATCCATTTCTGTACCACGTCTTCAATGCGATACCGGTGCTTCGCAGCCATGTGATGTGCTGGATAGCCAAGCAACCATGACTATGCACGACGCCAAGTTTCTGCCATTCGCGTTGCCCGAGATCGGCGAGGAAGAAATCGCCGAGGTGGTTGCGACCTTGCGCTCCGGCTGGCTCACGACCGGGCCACGCGCGCGGCAGTTCGAGCAGGATTTTTCCGCCTGGCTCGGCGGCGGAGTCGAATCGATCGCGGTCAATTCGGCGACCGCTGGCCTGCACCTCGCGCTGGAGGCGGTTGGTGTCGGGCCCGGCGACGAAGTCATCACGACGACGCATACCTTTACCGCGAGCGCCGAAGTCGCGCGTTACCTCGGTGCGGACATCGTGCTCGTGGACGTGTGTCGCGACACGCTGTGCATCGATCCAGCTCTGGTTGAACGAGCGATCACGCCGCGCACCAAGGCCATCATCCCAGTACATCTGGGTGGACGCGCCGCGGACATGCAAGCGCTGCTGGCCATCGCGCGCCGGTATCGGTTACGAGTGGTGGAAGACGCCGCGCACTCGCTGCCTGCAACGAGCGGTGGCAAGCTGATCGGCACGCTGGACAGCGACGCCACCATCTTCAGCTTCTACGCCAACAAGACCATTACCACCGGCGAGGGCGGCATGCTCGTGACGCGTAACAGCGAAATCGCAACGCGCGCGCGCACCATGCGCCTGCACGGCATCAGTCGCGACGCATTCGATCGTTTCATCGCCAAGGTACCCAGCTGGTACTACGAGATCGTCGCGCCAGGCTTCAAGTACAACCTGACCGACGTTGCGGCCGCCATCGGCATTCATCAGCTGAAGAAGGCGCACGCGTTTCGCGAGCGGCGTGCCGCGATCGCCGCACAATATGACCAGGGGCTGGCGGGCACGGGGCTTGTGCTGCCGCCGCAGGCTCCGCCGGGCGACGTGCATGCGTGGCATCTGTATGTCGTGCAACTCGGCTCGCAGGCGCGCACGACACGCGACGAATTCGTCGAGAGAATGTTTGCACAGGGCGTAGGCATGAGCGTGCACTACATCCCGCTGCATCTGCAGCCTTACTGGCGCGATACTTACCGCCTGACACCCGCGATGTTCCCGGTCAGCCACAGCGTATACGAGCGCACTGCGTCCCTCCCGATCTACACGCGCATGAGCGATGCCGATGTCGAGCGCGTGGTTGCCGCAGTGAAGGTCGCATTGCGTTGATCGTGAAACGAGCGATCGACTGGCTCGTCAGCAGCGTCGGCCTCATTGTGCTGCTGCCGCTTCTGCTGCTGATCGCTGCTTGGATCAAGGCTGACTCGCGCGGATCCGTCTTCTTCAGACAGGAGCGAGTCGGCCGCCACGGCCGGCCATTCCGTATCCACAAGTTCCGCACGATGATCGGCGACGGCGCTGCAGGTGGCCGCGCGCTCACCGTCGGCGCGGATCCACGCATCACGCGTGCAGGCAGCGTGCTGCGCAGATACAAGCTCGACGAGCTGCCGCAGCTCATCGACGTCTGGAAGGGCGACATGAGCCTGGTTGGGCCGCGCCCGGAAGTCCCAAAATACGTCGCGCATTACCCGCCGCAGATCCGCGACATCGTGCTGTCGGTGCCTCCGGGGATCACCGACGACGCCTCGATCGAGTTCAGCAACGAGAGCGAGCTGCTGGCAGCAGCTGCCGATCCAGAGCGGACCTATATCGAACAAATCCTGCCCCGTAAGCTCGATCTCTATGTCCGCTACGTGCGCGGCCGAACGCTGCTCGGCGATATGCGTATCGTGCTGCGCACGGTCCGTAAAGTCGTCACCGGCTAGACTTCGCCCAGCCGCCCGCGTGGCACCAGGGCTCTGAACCCGTCCTGAACAGGCAATGCGCGCAAGGGGCAGGGCTGTCTGTAAACAGAGTCAGTGCAATTGGTACGAAGTTCTGGGAGAATTCCCGCCCGTTCAGTGGGTTCGACCCACTTTCAGATCAGGCTATTACGAAGCCACGAGAAGATGGACGGTCGCAGGGAACGTGGCGTGATTCCACGCAGTTTTCCCGCAAGATAAAGACATAAGGAGCGCTTGCGTGACGGAATCCATGCCGAAATGGATTGAGCGGTTCGCGAACAAGTTGGCGCACTTGCCCCGTTCGCAAAAGCGTTTGCTGATGCTCGGAGCGGATGTGGTCGGCTTGCCGCTCATGATGTGGGCGGCTGTAACGCTGCGCTTCGGCACGTTCCATCACGATGTCGGCGGCACCGAATGGATCTACGCGATTGCGCTGCTGACCAGCATTCCGGTGTTCGTGCGCCTCGGCCTGTATCGGGCAGTCATTCGTTTCCTCGGCCCGAAGGCGATTTTCGCCGTCGTGTCGGGCGTCACGTTTTCGGTCGTGCTGCTCGGCGCAATCCTGCTGGTGTGGCCGCACCGCGCAGTGCCGGTGTCGGCCATTCCGATCTATTGGGCTTTCGCTCTGTTGTTCGTCGGCGGCAGCCGGTTCCTGGTGCGCGGTCTGCTGAATTTCCGCTGGTCGAACGGCACGCAGCGCGTCGTGATCTACGGGGCAGGTGGCGCTGGCGTGCAGCTCGCCACGGGTCTGGCACGCAGCGGCCGCTATCACGCCATCGCCTTCATCGACGACAACATCTCGTTGCATGGCAGCACCATCAATGGGCTGGAGGTGTTCCCCGCTCGCGAGCTGGGGACACTGGTCAATGACGAAGGCGTCGCGGCCGTCTTCCTCGCCCTGCCGTCCCAGACCCGCCGTCGCCGCCAGGAAATCCTCAAAGCAATCGAACCGCTGAACCTGCTCGTGCAGACCGTGCCGGATTACGCCGACATCCTCGCCGGCCACGCCCGCGTTGAAGACGTCCGCGACGTGGATGCCGGCGACCTGCTCGGACGCGACCCGGTCCCACCGAACGCGCGCCTCCTCGATGCCTGTATTCAAAACAAGGTTGTAATGGTGACCGGCGCAGGCGGCTCGATCGGCTCCGAGCTGTGCCGCCAGATCGTTCGTCTTCGTCCGGCTCAGTTGCTGCTGTTCGAGATGTCCGAGCTCGCGCTGTACAACATCGATCGCGAGCTGCGGATCCTGATTGCGTCGGAAGGCCTGACCGTCGACGTCGTGCCGCTGCTCGGCGACGCGCACCACAAGCACCGCGTGCGCGAAATTCTGCAGATCTACGGCGTCCAGACGATCTATCACGCGGCGGCGTACAAGCACGTGCCGATCGTCGAGCAGAACGTGATCGAAGGCATCTACAACAATCTCTTCAGCACCTGGAACGCGGCGGAAGCTGCGCTCGAGTCGCGCGTCGAGACCTTCGTGCTGATCTCCACGGACAAGGCCGTGAACCCGACCAACGTGATGGGTGCCACCAAGCGCTTCGCCGAGATCGTGCTGCAGGGTCTGCAGGCGCGCGGTTCGCACACGCGTTTCTGCATGGTGCGCTTCGGCAACGTGCTCGAGTCCTCCGGCTCCGTCGTGCCGTTGTTCCGCGAGCAGATCCGCAAGGGCGGACCGGTCACGGTCACGCACAAGGACGTCATCCGCTACTTCATGACGATCCCGGAAGCGGCGCAGCTGGTGCTGCAGGCGGGCTCGATGGGGCAGGGCGGCGACTTGTTCGTGCTCGATATGGGCAAGCCGGTGCGGATCGCCGACCTCGCCAAGCGGATGGTCAGCCTGATGGGTCTCACGGTGCGCGATGAGGAGAACCCCGACGGTGACGTCGAGATCGTGTATACCGGCTTGCGCCCCGCGGAGAAGCTGTTCGAGGAGCTGCTCATCGGCAACAACGTGACCGGCACCGAGCACCCGATGATCATGCGCGCGATGGAGCATTCGCTGCCGTGGTCGCAGGTCCAGCAGGTGCTCGATGAGCTGACGGGCGCGCTCACGCGGTTCGATTGCGATCGAGCGCGCCAGCTGCTGATGCAGACCGTGGCTGAGTACCGGCCGACCGGCGATATCCAGGACCTGGTCTGGAGCCGCAAGGCGGCGCTGGCCCACGCCGAGCTGAAGAACGTCACGGCATTGCAGACGCGGCGACGACTGCCGCCGCCGGCTGCGCCCTCGACGCAGCACTAGCCGAGAAGCGCGGCGTCCGCTGCACGCATTTCTTCGATAAGTCGCGGATCCAGCCCCGCCACTCGGTCATTCCGTCCGGTATTGTCTGGATCGCGGACCGCACGTGGCCGCGGCACAGACAGGACGTCTTGCCGCGGCCTTCCCGCCTCGGCTAAGCTCCGGACCCTTTTTCCTTTACATCCAGCAAGTTAGCCAATGCGACTCACGATTTTCGGTTCTGGATACGTCGGCCTGGTCACCGGTGCGTGCTTCGCGGAGGTCGGGAACACAGTCCTGTGCGTCGACGTCGACGAGCGCAAGGTGGAGATGCTCAAGCGCGGCGAGTCGCCGATCTATGAGCCGGGTCTCGACGAGCTGTTGAAGCGCAATCTCGCGGCTGGACGCATCAACTTCACGACCGACGCGGCGGAAGGCGTCAAGCACGGCCTGTTTCAGTTCATCGCAGTCGGCACGCCGCCCGACGAGGACGGCTCGGCCGATCTCAAGTACGTGCTCAGTGTCGCCGAGGCGATCGGCCGCAACGTCAGCGAGTATCGCGTGGTGGTGACGAAGTCCACGGTGCCAGTTGGCACCGCCGACAAGGTGCGTGCCAGGATCGACAGCACGCTCAAGAGCCGCAGCACGCACATCGAGTTCGACGTGGTCTCGAATCCCGAATTCCTGAAGGAAGGCGCGGCGATCGCCGATTTCATGAAGCCGGATCGCATCATCGTCGGCACCGACAATCCGCGGACCGCCGAGCTGCTCAAGGCTCTGTACGATCCATTCACGCGCAGCCGCGAGCGCATGATCGTGATGGACGTGCGCTCCTCGGAGCTGACCAAGTACGCGGCGAACGCGATGCTCGCGACCAAGATCAGCTTCATGAACGAGCTGGCCAACGTCGCCGAGCTCATGGGCGCCGACATCGAGAAGGTGCGCCTCGGCATCGGCTCCGATCCGCGCATCGGCTATCACTTCATCTATCCAGGCTGCGGCTACGGCGGCTCGTGCTTCCCGAAGGACGTGCAGGCATTGGCGCGCAGCGCCAGCGACCATTCGTTCGAGCCGCGGCTGTTGAACGCAGTGGAGGCCGTCAACAAGCACCAGAAGTCGGTGCTGCTCGACAAGCTCAAGCGCCACTTCGGCGGCGAGCTCACCGGCAAGACCATCGCGCTGTGGGGGCTCGCGTTCAAGCCGAATACCGACGACATGCGCGAAGCGCCGAGCCGCGTGTTGATCGAAGGGCTGTGGGCTGCCGGCGCGAAAGTGCGTGCCTACGATCCCGTGGCGAACGAGGAAGCGCAGCGCATTTACGGCGAGCGTGGCGACGACCTGACACTGGTCGGCAGCTCGACGGAGGCGCTGCACGGCGCCGATGCTCTGGCGATCGTCACCGAGTGGCAGGAGTTCCGCAGCCCGGACTTCGACACCATCAAGGCCGAGCTCGCGGAGCCGGTGATCTTCGACGGCCGCAATCTCTACGATCCGGGCTTCGTGAAGCGCTTCGGGCTGAAGTACTACGCAATCGGTCGGGGCGACAGCCTATGTTGATTCCAGTCATCCTTTCCGGCGGCTCGGGCACGCGCCTGTGGCCGATGTCGCGCGAGCTCTACCCCAAACAGCTGCTGCCGCTCGTCGGCAAGGGCACGATGCTGCAGGAAACGCTCGCGCGGCTCGCCGGCGTTGCCGATGTCGGCGCACCGCTCGTGGTGTGCAACGAGAGTCATCGCTTTCTGGTCGCGGAGCAGCTGCTCGAGCGCGGCACGCAGCCGCAGGCGATCCTGCTCGAGCCGGTCGGCCGCAACACGGCACCGGCAGTTGCGATTGCGGCGATGGCGGCAGTTGCCGACGCTCCCGCCGGCAGGGCGCATGCGGATCCACTGTTGCTGATCCTGCCCGCCGATCACGTCATCCGCGACGTAGATGCGTTTCAGGCTGCCGTGGTGCTTGGCCGCAAGGCGGCGGAGGCGGGCAAGCTCGTCACGTTCGGCGTCGTGCCGACCAAGCCCGAAACGGGGTACGGGTACATCCGGCGCACGCCGGGTGCAGGGGGCAGCAGCGCGTTTCCGATCGCGCAGTTCGTCGAGAAGCCCGATCTCGCCACGGCGCAGCGCTACGTGGAGTCGGGCGAGTATTTCTGGAACAGCGGCATGTTCCTGTTCCGCGCGTCGACCGTGCTGGAAGAGATGCGCAAGCTCGCGCCTGCGATCTACGACGCGTGCGCTCAGGCGTACACGGCTGCGAAGCGCGATCTCGATTTCACGCGTCTGCCCGCCAAAGAATTCGGCGCCTGCCCGAGCGATTCGTTCGACTATGCCGTCATGGAGAAGACGCAGCACGGCGTCGTCGTGCCGCTCGATGCCGGCTGGAGCGACGTCGGCTCGTGGTCGGCGCTGCACGAGGCCATTCCCGGCGACGAGCACGGCAACGTGCGCATCGGCGACGTCCTGACGGTCGACGCGCAGGGCTGCTATCTGCAATCGACCAGCCGGCTGGTCGCGGCGGTCGGGCTCGTGGATCACGTCGTGGTCGAAACCAAGGACGCGGTGCTGGTCGCGCCGAAGAGCCGCGTGCAGGACGTCAAGGAGCTGGTCGCGCAGCTGAAAAAGCAGGGACGCTATGAAACGTCCCTGCACCGCGAAGTATTTCGCCCGTGGGGCAGCTACGACAGCATCGACCACGGCGAGCGCTTCCAGGTGAAGCGCCTGTCGGTCAAGCCGGGCGCGTCGATGTCGCTGCAGATGCATCATCATCGGGCCGAGCACTGGATCGTCGTTGCCGGCACTGCGCGCATCACGCGCGGCGAGGAGACGTTCCTGCTGGAGGAGAACCAGTCCACCTACATTCCGCTCGGCACCAAGCACCGCATCGAAAATCCCGGCAAGATTCCGCTGCATATCATCGAGGTGCAGTCGGGCACCTACCTCGGCGAGGACGACATCGTGCGCTTCGAGGACCGCTACGGTCGCGAGGGCCAGACGAGCTAGACGAGAACAACTGCATGCCAGCCATCACGGGCTTCAAGGCCTACGACTATCGCGGCCGCATTCCCACCGAGCTGAACCCGGACGTCGCCTATCGCATCGGACGCGCGTACGCGGAATTTCTGCAGCCGAAGCGCATCGTGGTCGGGCGCGACATCCGCCAGTCCAGCACCGAGCTGTGCGCGGCGCTGACGCGCGGGCTCAACGACTCCGGGGTCGACGTGTACGACATCGGCCTGTGCGGCACCGAGGGCGTGTACTTCGCCACGTTCAACGAGGGCATGGATGGCGGCGTGATGGTTACGGCCAGCCACAATCCGCCGGACTACAACGGGATGAAGTACGTGCGCGCGCAGTCGCGGCCCATCAGCGGCGATACCGGCCTGAAAGACATTCAACGCATTGCCGAAGCGGATGCCTATTCGCGCGCGGCTCAGCCGGGACGCCGGCACGAGCTCGATGTGCGCGGCAAGTACATCGATCACCTGCTGTCGTATCTCGACCGGCCGAAGCTGCGCAAGCTCAGGATCGTCGTCAACGCCGGCAACGGCGGCGCCGGCCTGGTCGTCGATCAGCTCGAGCCGCACCTGCCGTTCGAGTTCATCAAGATCAATCACGCGCCGGACGGCACGTTCCCGAACGGCGTGCCGAATCCGATGCTGGAAGGCAACCGCGTCGCGACGATCGAGGCGATCAAGCAGCATCGCGCTGATTGCGGCGTCGCCTGGGACGGCGACTACGATCGCTGCTTCCTGTTCGACGAGAGCGGCGAGTTCATCGAGGGCTACTACATCGTAGGCCTGCTCGCCTCGATGTTCCTGAAGCGCGAGAGCGGCGCGCGCATCGTGCACGATCCGCGCTTGACGTGGGCGACGCTCGACATGGTCGAGTCGCTCGGCGGCAAGGCAGTGATGTCCAAGTCGGGGCACGCCTTCATGAAGGACGTGATGCGCGACGCGGATGCGATCTACGGCGGCGAGATGAGCGCGCATCATTACTTCCGCCGCTTCGGCTACTGCGACAGCGGCCAGGTGCCGTGGCTGCTCGTGACGCAGCTGCTGTGCGAGTCGGGGCAGCGGCTCTCCGCTCTGGTCGGCGAGCGCATCGCGCGCTTTCCGGCGAGCGGCGAGATCAATCGCAAGGTCGCGGACGCGAAGGCAACCATCGAGCGCGTACAACAGCACTATCAGCCGGCTGCGCGCTCGGTCGACTTCACGGACGGCGTGTCGATGGAGTTCGACCGCTGGCGCTTCAATTTACGCAGCTCCAACACCGAGCCGCTGATCCGCCTCAACGTGGAAAGCCGCGGCGACGCGGCGCTGATGCGTGAGCGCACGGCTGAGCTGTTGCAGATGATCGGCGGCGTCGAAGACGCGCACTAGGGATTTTCACCTAAATATCGGCGTCGTCCCGCTAGTGACAGGCGGGCGCGCTATGTTCCGTTGTATGCAGCGGCCCGCCGGCAGCGCATCGCGGGCTTTACCGGCTTGCTGCGGGTCCGCTGTTACGAGACGATCCGGCGGTAGCTACCGCCCACGGCGAAGGGAGCCGGCGGCTACGAGCGGGGGATCCACACTATTCCGACAGGGGCGTCGTGCGCGCGCCAGCGTGCACGAGGTACTACTGCAATCGTATGGATGCCCGCGCTTAAGCTTGACGAACTGCAAGAAGGCAGGCCCAGGGGGGGCAATGAGCGAGCGCTACATTCTGCTGGTCGAGGACAATCCCGACGACGAAGAGCTGACGCTGCTCAGCCTGCGCAAGAACAATCTCGCGCACGACATCGTCGTGGTGCGCGACGGCGTCGAAGCGATCGAATTCCTGTTCGGCAACGGCCAGTACGCGCAGCGCGACGTTGCGCACGTGCCCACGATCATCCTGCTGGACCTGAAGCTGCCGAAGCTCGACGGCTTGGGCGTGCTCAAGCGTCTGCGCGCCGACGAGCGCACGCGCACGCTGCCGGTCGTGGTTCTCACCTCGTCGAGCCAGGACGCCGACGTGATCGCCAGTTACAACCTCGGCGCCAACAGCTACGTGCGCAAGCCGGTCGAATTCGGTGCCTTCGTCGAAGCGGTCAGCAGCCTGGGCCTGTATTGGGTGCTGCTCAACCGGCCGCCGCCGCTGCACGCAGCCTGATGCGTCTGCGTTGACCGCCCCGGCGGTGCTCCCTAAACTACGCCCCCTTTAATAATTGGCCGGCACAGGTGCCGGCACGCGGCTTGGGCGGTTAGCTCAGCGGTAGAGCACTGCTTTCACACGGCAGGGGTCACAGGTTCAATCCCTGTACCGCCCACCACCTCCAACACCTCCCTTCATGCCCATCCGTACCCGTTTCGCGCCCAGCCCGACCGGCCTGTTGCACATCGGCGGCGTGCGCACCGCCCTGTTCTCGTGGCTGTACGCACGCCGGCACGGCGGCGAGTTCATCTTGCGCATCGAGGACACGGATCGCGAGCGCTCCACGGAAGAAGCGACGCAGGTGATTCTCGACGGTATGCAGTGGCTGGGACTCGCCCACGACGAGGGTCCGTACTACCAGACGCGGCGCATGGATCGGTATCGGGAGGTGCTCGCGCAATTCCTCGCGGCCGGTCACGCGTATCGCTGTTACTGCACCAAGGAAGAGCTGGAGGAGATGCGTAACAAGCAGACCGCGGCCAAGCAGAACCCGCGCTACGACGGCACGTGCCGGCATCGCACGCAACCGCGCGCGGGGGTCGACCCGGTTGTGCGCTTCAAGAATCCTATCGACGGCACCGTGATCGTCGAGGACGTCATCCATGGCAACGTGGCTTTCGAAAACGCGCAGCTCGACGATCTCATCATTGCGCGCTCCGACGGCACGCCGACCTACAACTTCTGCGTCGTCGTCGATGACATGGACATGAAGGTGACGCACGTAATTCGCGGCGACGACCATCTGAACAACACGCCGCGGCAGATCAACCTGCTGCGCGCCCTGGGCGCGGCGACGCCGGTTTATGCACACGTGCCGATGATCCTGGGAGCAGACGGCGCGAAGCTGTCGAAGCGGCACGGTGCGGTAAGCGTGCTGCAGTATCGGGACGACGGCTACCTGCCGGAAGCGCTGCTCAACTACCTGGTGCGGCTCGGCTGGTCGCACGGCGACCAGGAAGTGTTCTCGATGGACGAGATGCAGCAGCTGTTCGACATTCGCGACGTCAACAAGTCGGCGTCGGCGTTCAATCCGGAAAAACTGCTGTGGCTCAATCAGCAGCACATCATGCGTGCGGCGCCGGAGCGGCTGGCCGAGTACCTCAAGCCGCAGCTCGCGGCGCTCGGCGTCGCAGTCACGGACGAGCGCATGCTCGTCGGCGCGGCGAAGGCGCTGCAGGAGCGCGCCAAGACGCTGCGCGAAATGGCGCAGAACAGCCTGTTCTTCTTTCGCGACTTCGCCAGCTACGACGAGAAGGCGGCGAAGAAGAATCTCACCGCGGAGAGCGTGTCGCCGCTGCGCTCGGTTCGCGACAAGCTCTCGGCGCTCGACGAGTGGACCGCCGCGGGCGCGCACGAGGCGGTCAATAACACTGCAACCGAGCTTGGCATCGGCCTCGGCAAGGTCGCGCAGCCGGTGCGCGTCGCCGTTGTGGGCACGTCGGTATCGCCGCCGATCGATGTCACCCTCGAAGTGCTGGGCCGGGCCACGACGCTGCGTCGCCTGGACGAGGCGCTGCGCTACGCGGCAGCGAACAGCTGACCCAAGGACTGACCCGCTTCGTCGATTGGTGAAATGCCTTACGCGCAAGCGGTTTGAGAGTGCTGTTTCCAATCTGAGACAGTGGCAAGGCAGCGCGAAATCGACGATTGTTTGCGTGCACGGCGTACAGTCACATGGGGTTCGGCGCTTGATGTCATTCACCTTCCGTCTGCGACATTGGTGCAACGCCGGCATGCTGCTGGCGCTTGCTCTCTGCGGTGCGAATGCTGCGGCGATCGACATCACTCCTTCCGGTGATCTGCGCGCGGCGATCGCGGCGCTAAGGCCCGGCGACGAGCTGGTACTCGCCGGCGGCACCTACACGATGAGCAGCCGGTTCGCCATCACCGTCGTCGGCACGCAGCAGCAGCCGATCACGATTCGGGCGAAGACCGGCGAGAAGCCGCGCATTCACATGACGACCAATCAGCAGAACGTCATCGAGATCCAGGGCTCGCGCTACCTCACGTTCCGCGGCATCGAGGTCACCGGCGGTTCGCACGGCATCCGGCTCATGGACTCGGACTTCGTCACGATCGAGAGCTGCGAGGTTCACGAGACCGGCGACGTGGCGATCTCCGCGAACTCCGGCGGCACGTACGAGGGCCTGCGGATCCTGCGCAATCACATCCATCACACGCATGGCACGGGCGAGGGCCTGTACCTCGGCTGCAACGACAACGGTTGTCAGGTCGCCAACAGCCTGATCGAGGGCAACTACATCCACCACACCAACGGTGCGGACGTGGAGCAGGGCGACGGCATCGAGATCAAGGAAGGCAGCTACGGCAACACGGTCCGCGACAACGTCATTCACGACACGAACTATCCGGGCATCATCACCTACAGCACCGTCGGCAACGGTCCGGCGAACGTGCTGGAAGGCAACGTCATCTGGAACAACAACGACAACTCGATCCAGTCTGCTGCGGACGTGGTCATCCGTAACAACATCGTGCTCGGCAACATCGCCTTGCAGTCGCATCAGGGAGGCAGCCCCGGCAACGTGCAGGTCGTCAACAACACGATCATCAACGAGAGCTCGGGGATCGACGTGCGCAACGTCATCGGCTCGGTGCTGATCGCCAACAACGCCGTGTACTCGCAGAGCGCGGAAGCGATCCGCCTCATCAGCGGCAATCTCGGCCTGGTCACGCTGGCCGGCAACGTCGGGCGCGGCGGGCTGTCGGGTGGCAGCTCCGGCTACACCGAGGGCAAGGGCATCGCGACGGACTTCGTCAATGCTCATTACGGCGTGCCGCCGATCGACGTGTTTCCGAAGAGCGGCTCCGCGCTGATCGGCGCGGCGAGCGCGGCACACGTCACGGCGCTCGATTTCAACGGCAATTCGCGCACCGGCACCAACGACGTAGGGGCCTACCGCTACAACGGTGCCGGCAACCCGGGCTGGGTGATCAGCGCCGGCTTCAAGACCAGCGGCACGGTCGTGCGCCCGAATCCACCGACCAACCTCACGACTCAGTAGCCTGAGAAACTGGCGTCCGCGTCGCGTTCCGGCGCGGCCCGGTGTGTCAAAATTCGCGCTCCAGGGTCAGGTCTTGGAGCAAAGTCGATGTCGCTGTCCCGGATTCATCTCATCGCTGCCGCGCGCCCGAATTTCATGAAGGTCGCGCCGCTGTACCACGCGCTCAAGCCGCAGCCGTGGTGCGAAACCAGCATCGTCCACACGGGCCAGCATTACGACGCCAACATGTCGGACGCGTTCTTCCGCGATCTGCAGCTGCCGCAGCCGCGCCACCACCTGGAAGTCGGCTCCGGCAGTCATGCCGAGCAGACTGGCGGCGTGATGATCGCCTACGAAAAAGTCTGCCTCGCGGAGCGGCCGGACTGGATCGTCGTCGTCGGCGACGTCAACTCCACGGCCGCGTGCGCCATGGTCGGCGCGAAGCTGTGGATCCCCGTGGTCCATCTGGAAGCGGGCCTGCGCAGCCGCGACCGCTCGATGCCCGAGGAGATCAACCGACTGGTCACCGATGCCATTGCCGACGTGCTGTGGACGCCGTCGATCGACGGCGACGAGAACCTGATCAAGGAAGGCGTCGATCCGGCGCGCATCGATCGCGTCGGCAACCTCATGATCGACTCCTACGAGATGATGCGTCCGCAGATCGACAAGGACGACACGCCGCAGCGCATGGGATTGCAGCGAGGCCGGTACATCGTCGTGACGCTGCATCGGCCGTCGAACGTCGATCGGCGCGAAACGCTCACGCCGCTGGTCGAGCAACTCGTTGCTGCCGCGGCGCGCCTGCCTGTCGTCTTCGCCGTGCATCCGCGTACGCGCAAGCGGCTGGAGGAATTCGGCTTGATGGAGCGACTGCGCGCAGCCCGTTCGATTCATCTCACCGAGCCGCTCGGCTACGTGCAGTTCATGGCGCTCGTCAGCGGCGCGGCCGCGGCCGTCACCGACTCCGGCGGCGTGCAGGAAGAGACGACGTATCTCGGCATTCCCTGCCTGACGTTACGCGAGAACACCGAGCGGCCGATCACCGTCACGCAGGGATCGAATCGCCTCGTCCAACCGCTCGAGCTGCTGGCGAGCGTCGAACGCATGCTCGCCGGTCAATGGCCCACGGGCAGCCGTCCGGACGGTTGGGATGGGCATGCCGCGCAGCGCTGCGTCGCCGCGCTGTGGGAACGCGAGCAACGTCGCCGCAAGAGCGGTTGACAGTACGGGACCCGTTCCATACATTGCGCGCCTCTCATGTGGGGCTATAGCTCAGCTGGGAGAGCGCTTGCATGGCATGCAAGAGGTCGGCGGTTCGATCCCGCCTAGCTCCACCAACGTCCCACGATCGGCCGTGCGTCCCCATCGTCTAGAGGCCTAGGACATCGCCCTTTCACGGCGGTAACTGGGGTTCGAATCCCCATGGGGACGCCACTTTTTTTTCGCGCGCGCGGTGTTGTTTCTACATAAGGACCTGTAGTCTTTGCCGCCCTTCCTTTCGGCCCAGCCTTGTCAGATTGTCTGTGCTTCGCGACGCGGCATCGTCGCTTTGCATATCAAGCAGTTGCGTGAACGAGTTCACGAACTGAGGTGCACAAGTGTCCCTGAACCGCGACTCCGCACTGCACGATCGAGCGCTTCGGCGTATGCCTGACGGTAATAACCCGATGCCGCTGCAGGAGTTTTCTCCGCGTGGCATAGAACTTGTGTGCATAGTGGCCATGAAGCACAGCACTATGCAGGTCAGAACTTCCTCGCTGGCGATCCTTGCAGCGGTCGCACTGGCAGGATGCGGTGGTGGCGGCGACGGCGAGCAAGCTTCAGCGCCCGCCACGGGCGGGAACTCAGCGCCGACGATTCAGGGCTCGCCTCCCACGAGCATTACCGCGGGACAGGCATATAGCTTTCAGCCCACCGCGTCCGACCCGGACGGCGACTCGCTGACCTTCTCTGTTTCGGGCCTGCCAGCGTGGGCGGCCTTCAGCACCTCGACGGGCAAAATCTCCGGGACCCCGACGGGGGCTGATGTCGCAACCTATTCGAACATCCGCGTGACGGTGTCCGATGGCAAGGGTGGGTCGGCCTCCACTGCCATGTTCGCGATCACGGTCACTGACATCGGTGCTGGCAGCGTGACGCTGTCCTGGACGCCGCCGACACAGAACGACGACGGCACCGTGCTCACCGACCTTACGGGTTATGAGGTTCGTTACGGCACGAATCAGGCGAACCTGGACCGGTCGGTGCAGGTGACCAATCCTTCCGTCAACACCTTCGTGGTCGACAGCCTGACTTCCGGCACGTGGTTCTTCGCCATCCGCTCGATCAACAGCAGCGGTAACGGCAGCGTGATGTCGAACGTGGCGAGCAAGACGATCAGCTGATTTCCGGGCTGATTCCGGGCTGATTCTCAGCTCTTCTCTTCGCGCATCTGGGACTGACAGTAGTTCTCGATGCCGATGCGATCGATCAGGCTGAGCTGCGTCTCCAGCCAGTCGATGTGCTCTTCTTCGGATTCGAGGATGTCCTCGAACAGCTCGCGCGACACGTAATCTGCGGCGGCTTCGCAATCTGCGATCGCCTTGCGCAGCTCGGGATGTGCCTGCAGCTCGAGCTTGAGGTCGCACTCGAGCACTTCGCGCACGTTCTCGCCGATCAGCAGCTTGCCCAGGTCCTGCAGGTTCGGCAGCCCCTCCAGAAACAGGATCCGCTTGATGAGCCGATCCGCGTGCTTCATCTCGTCGAGCGATTCCTTGTAGGTGTACTCGCCGAGCTCACCCAGGCCCCAGTTGTCGAACATGCGAGCGTGCAGGAAGTACTGGTTGATCGCCGTCAGCTCGTTCTTGAGGATGTTGTTGAGGTGACGCAGGACGATCGGGTTACCTTGCATGGCTCGAAACTCCGGGCAGCGCGACGAGCCGCGATCTTGGCGAGCGCGCTCGAAACAGGCAACCGCCAACCGACAACTAATGGTGGATTTTCGCGGGCGAACCGCCGGGCGGCGGGAGCGTCAGGCCGCGACCGGCCGTGCAGCGGACTCGACGTACGAGTCGATGACCTCGCGCGCCGAGTCCTCACAGCGGCCGCAGCAGCTGGCCACCGGCAAATAGGCCTGCACTTCGGTCAACGACTCCGCGCCGCGCGCTACGGCTTCGCGGATCTGGCGGTCGCTGATGGCATGGCAGACGCAGACGTACATTTGCTGGGACTCTTCGCAAGTCGACTGGACTGGTGTGCATGTAAATACAAATGCGAATGATTGTCAATTATGAGAGTCACCAGTCGCTCAGCGATTTGCCTTCACAAGCCCTCAGGCGTCGGACTATTTAACAGTAATGGGTGTGACTGCCTTCACGGGGCCGTCGCAGCAAAGTCTCTAGACTTTCGGCCTCTGGCAGGAGGGGGTTCTCGTCTTGCTCAATGACGCCCGGGCGGTGGGCTGCCCGGCGGCCTTGCCCTTGATTGCCACACTCGGAAGCGACCTGACGACCTCGTGACCATTCGGATCTTTCAGCACTACTGGCAACTGCCGCTGGCGCTTCTGGCCATTGTGGAAGGAGCAGTCTTCCTTGCGGCAATGCATTACACCGCACCGTTCACGCTGAGCGGTCCCGTGCCGCCGTCGCAGCACCCTGCGCCGTGGGTTCCGCACAGCCTGCTGTTTGCGGGAATCATGTTCGTGAGCATGGCCGCGATGGGCCTGTACAACTCGCGCCAGCGAGCACGGCTCGCCGGGCTGCTGTCGCGCGTGGCCGCCAGCATGCTCGGCGGCGCGATGGTGATCGCCGTCATCGTCTACCTGTTGCCGGCGCTGCGCATCGAGCGTGGCCCGCTGTTGTTGAGCACGCTGGTTTCGTTTGGTGCGGTCGCCGTCATACGCATCGTGTTCGATCTCATCGTGGACGATGCGGTCTTCAAGCGCCGCGTTCTCGTGTACGGCGCCGGCCGTCGCGCAGCGAGCATCGTGCGGCTGCGGCGCCGCTCGGACCGCCGCGGCTTCCTGATCGTCGGCTACGTCATGGCGGATGGCGACGAGCTCTCGGCGCTGCGCGACGACGAGCGGCTGGTGCGCCACGACCAGGACCTGCTCAGCTACTGCCAGGCGCACAGCATCGACGAGATCGTCGTGGCGATGGACGATCGCCGGCGGCGCTTTCCGATGGATCAGCTGCTCGAGTGTCGCCTCGAAGGCGTCGAGATCAACGAGCTGGTGACGTTCCTCGAGCGCGAGACCGGCAAGGTCCGGCTCGACATCCTCAATCCGAGCTGGATGATTTTCGCGGAAGGCTTCCGCCAGGGCCGCGCGCACGGCATCTTCGAGCGGCTGTTCGACGTCGTGGCCAGCTTCGCGATGCTCGCAGCGACAGCGCCGGTCATGCTGCTTACGGCAGCGGCCATCAAGCTCAGCGACGGCTGGCGCGCGCCGATCTTCTATCGGCAGATCCGCGTCGGCCAGTACGGGAAGCCGTTCAAGCTGCTCAAGTTCCGCAGCATGCGCGAGGACGCGGAGCGCGAAGGCAAGGCGCAGTGGGCGCAGAAGAACGACAGCCGCATCACGCGCGTCGGCTCGTTCATCCGCACGACTCGCATCGACGAGCTGCCGCAGATCCTCAACGTGCTGCGCGGTGAGATGAGCTTCGTCGGGCCGCGCCCGGAGCGCCCGGAGTTCGTCGAGCAGCTCAACGAAACGATTCCGTACTATCGCGAGCGGCATTCGATCAAGCCGGGCATCACGGGCTGGGCGCAGCTGTGCTACCCGTACGGCTCATCCGAGCAGGACGCGATCGAGAAGCTTCAGTACGATCTCTATTACGTGAAGAACCACAGCCTGATCTTCTACATCGCCATACTCGTACAGACCGTAGAAGTGATCGTGTGGGGCAAGGGAGCGCGGTGAAGGGGCTGCGCATGCCCGGTACGGGCCGGCGCGGCGCAACGGGGATGCATCGAAGTCTGGGGGATGCATGAACATCGTGGGCGCGATCGGCTACGGCTTCGCCGCGGCGGCTTTCATGCTGCTTGCCGTGCTCATGATGATCAGCTGGCGCGGCCGGCGGCAGGGCGTGTACTTCATCGCCGCCAGCGTGATCACCGGAATCTGGGCCGTGCTGCTCGCCGGGCAGGCATTTGCCGGACGCGGATCGATGCTGCCGCTGTACGTCGCGGAAGCCTTGCGCAACGGCGCCTGGCTGTTCGCGTTGTGCTCGATCGCGGGCAGCAACACTCCGCGAGCAGTCGTCCTGATCGCACGAGCTGCGCCGATAGTCGCGCTGCTGGCGCTGCCCGCGCTGTGGTTGCTCGAGGCCCGCGGCGTAGAGGTTCTGCCGCCGGAGCTGCTGCTGTCGCGCATGGGCCTGACGACGTCGCTCCTCGGGTTGATCCTGCTCGAGCAGATCTATCGCAATTCGGGCGAAGCCGCGCGCGATTCGCTGAAGTACCTGGTGTGCGGCATTGGCGCGCTGTTCGCCTACGACCTGTTCCTGTATTCGCAGGCGGAGCTGCTGCGGGGGATCATGGCAGACGCCTGGAATGCGCGCGGCGTGCTCATTGCGTTCGCTGCGCCGTTGATCGCGATCGCGGTCAGGCGCGAGCCGCAATGGTCGCTCGACGTGTTCGTCTCGCGCCAGGCGGTGTTCTACACCACGACGTTCATGGGCGTGGGCGCCTATCTGCTGCTGATGGCCGCTGGCGGCTACTACGTGCGTCAGTTCGGCGGCAGCTGGGGGCGCCTCGGTCAGGTCGTGTTCTTCGGCGGGGCGCTGCTGTTGCTCGTGCTCTTGGTGGGCTCATCGGTTCTGCGTCGGCGCACGCGCGTATTTCTCAGCAAGCACTTCTATCGCAACAAATACGACTACCGGTTGGAGTGGCTGCGGTTCATCAGCACGCTGTCCTCCGGCCATGACGAAGACGTCAGGCGCACGGCCATCGCGGCGATCGCCCAGATCTTCTCGAGTCCTGCCGGCATTCTGTGGCTGGCCGATGAAGCGTCGGCGCGCTTCGTGCCGGTGGCTGCGTGGCCGGGCCGGCTCGACGAGGTCGACAAGATCGAAGCCCTGCCGGCGAGCGCCGACCTGCCGGCGTTCCTGGCGCGCACGCAGTGGATCGTGGACCTGCGAGAGCTGGCACGCGCGCCGGATATGTACGGCAATCTCATGCTGCCGGACTGGCTGAGCACCGAGCGTGGTTGCCGGATCGTGTCGCCGCTCCTGCAACTCGATCGCTTGATGGGCTTCGTACTTCTCTACGATCCGCCGCCGCCGTTCGAGCTCACTTACGAGGATCGCGACCTGCTCAAGACCGTGGGCCGGCACGTGGCCACGCAGATCGCCCAGCAGGAGGCCGATCGCAAGCTCACCGAGAGCCGTCAGTTCGAAGCGTACAACCGGCTGACCGCTTTCATGATGCATGACCTGAAGAACTCCGCGGCGCAGTTGCGGCTCATCGTCGACAATTACGAGCGCCACAAGCGCAATCCCGAATTCATCGACGACGCGATGGGCACGGTCGCCAACGCAGTCGAACGGATTACACGCCTTATCGACCAGTTGCGCGGCTCGACGGCGCCGGAACGGCTGGCGCGGGTCGACCTCGTGGAGATCGCCCGCGAAGCCGTGCGGCGCTGCTCGGTGCGGCAGCCGCGGCCGGCCTTGCAGAAGTCCGAGGCGGCCCTGGTCCAGGCGAATCCGGAGCGCCTGACGACGATCATCGAGCACGTCATCCGCAACGCCCAGGATGCGACCAGCGCGGCCGGCGCCATCAGCGTCGCGGTGAGCCAGCGGGGCCCCCAGGCCCAGCTGGTCGTCAGCGATACGGGGGAGGGCATGGATGCCGAATTCGTGCGCGACCGGCTGTTCCGGCCGTTCGATAGTACTAAGGGCGCCAAGGGCATGGGCGTCGGCGCCTACCAGGTGCGGGAGTACATCCAGCGCCTGTCGGGGACGGTGGAAGTGCAGAGTAGTCCCGGACAGGGGACGCGCTTCACGATTAGCATGCCCGTTTGCGAACCTGCCCGCGCCGAGCCTGTCGTGGCCGGTGCTACCGGTCCGGGCTGAGCGGCTCGAGGGCACAATGAGGCAGCACGAATGAACGAAGACAAACCCCGGCTCCTGATCGTCGAGGACGACTTGGGGCTGCAGAAGCAGCTGAAGTGGTGCTTCGACGAGCACGAGGTGCTGTTCGCCGCGACTCGCAGCGAAGCGCTCGCGCAGCTGCGCCGCTTCGAGCCGCCCGTCGTGCTGCAGGACCTGGGCCTGCCTCCCGATCCCGAAGGGGTCAGCGAAGGCATCGCCACGCTGAAGGAGATCCTGAGCGTCGTACCCGCGACCAAGGTGATCGTCGTGACCGGCAACCACGATCGCGACAGCGCGCTGCGCTCCGTCTCGATCGGCGCCTACGACTTCTATCAGAAGCCGGTCGACACCGACGTGCTGCGGCTGATCGTGCAACGTGCATTCCACATTCATGCGCTCGAAGAGCGCAACCGCCAGCTGCAGCACTCGCAATTCCATGCGCCGCTCGAAGGGTTGATCGCCACTGACGAGGCGATGCTCAAGGTGTGCCGCATGATCGAGAAAGTCGCGCCGGCCGACGTGTCGGTGCTGATCCTCGGCGAAAGCGGCACCGGCAAGGAGCTGCTCGCCCGCGCCGTCCATTCGCAGAGCGGGCGCAGCGGCGGCAAGTTCGTCGCCATCAACTGCGCCGCCATTCCGGAGCAGCTGCTGGAGAGCGAGCTGTTCGGCCACGAGAAGGGCGCATTCACCGGCGCCGTGAAACAGACGCTCGGCAAGATCGAGATGGCCGACGGCGGCACGCTGTTCCTCGACGAGATCGGTGACATGCCGCTGGCGCTGCAGGCGAAGCTGCTGCGCTTCCTGCAAGGCCGCGTGATCGAGCGCGTCGGCGGGCGTCAGGAAATTCCGGTCAATGTACGCGTCGTGTGCGCGACCAACCGGGATCTGAAGCAGCTGATCGACGAGCAGCGCTTCCGCCAGGACCTGTACTTCCGCATCAGCGAAGTGGTGGTCAACGTGCCGGCGCTGCGCGAGCGGCGCGGCGGCCCGACGGTGCTCGCGCACGCGATGCTGCGCAAGTTTGCCGGACACGGCAGGCCGCGCCGCGGCTTCAGCGAGGAAGCGATCGCGGCCATGGAGGGCTACGAATGGCCGGGCAACGTGCGCGAGCTCGAGAACAAGGTGAAGACCGCGCTGATCATGGCCGAAGGGCCAATGGTGACTGCCGAGGACCTCGGCTTAAAAGAGGCAGTGGACGGCGGACTGCTCTTCAATCTCAAAGAGGTTCGCACGCGTGCCGAGCGCCAAGCGATTCAGCAGGCGCTCGCAATTACCGACCGCAATGTTTCGCGCACGGCCGAGCTGCTCGGCGTGAGCCGCCCGACGCTGTACGACCTGATGGACAAATACGGAATCCGCGCGCCGCAATGATCGCAGTGACCAAAGAGCATCGACGTTCGCTGCTGCGTGCAGTCGCGGGGACTGCCGCGCTGCTGCTCGTGGCGTCGTGCGGCCTGTGGATGGATTCCGAAGACATGCTCAAGCGCGCGCGGCAAGAGCAGGAAAAAGGCGATCTCCGTGCAGCGCTGGTCGATCTGCGCACGTTGCTGCGCAAGGACCCGCAGATGCTCGAGGCGCGCGTCGCGCTCGGCGAAGTGTCGCTGCAGATGGGCGATGTAGCGAGTGCGATTCGCGAGCTGGAACTGGCGCGGAACAGCTCGTTGCCGTTGGAACGTGTCGTAGCACCGCTCGCGCGCGCGTATCTCGCTGGACAGCGGCCGGCAGATGCCCTCGCACTGCTCGACTCGGCGCCGACAGTCAACAGCGACGCCAGCCTGAGTGCATTGCGCGGCACTGCATTGCTCGCGCTCAATCGCGGCGCAGAGGCGAAGCAGGCGTTCGAGACCGCGGTCCGCATCGATCCGAAGTCGGTCGACGCGCTGCTCGGTCTCGCGAGCGCGCTGGCGATCGACGACCTGGCGGCCGGCCTGGCCATGACCGATCGCGCACTCGCGCTCGCACCGGACACGCCCCGTGTGCACCTTGCGCGCGGTGCGCTGCAGATGCAGGGCAACCGCTTCACGGACGCCGAAAAGGAATTTCGCACCGCCGCCGAGCTGGCTAAGAAACAGTCGAGCTCGACATACCTTCTCGCTGCGCTCGCAGGAGTGACGGAGGCGCTGCTCGCGCGCGACGACGCGGCCGGCGCGCTCGAAGTCACCGCGCAGCTGCAGAAGCTCGCGCCGAATAGTCCTGTGATCCGCTACCTGCGCGCACGCGCGTTGTTCCAGGCTGGCAAGCCCGCCGAAGCTCGCCCGCTGCTCGAAGAGAATCTGAGCGGCAACGCGCAGGTTATCAACTCGAAATTGTTGCTGGGCGCGGTGAAGCTGGCGCTCGGCGATCTGGGTCAGGCCGAGATGTATCTCGCGAGCGTCGTTGCTGCCGACCCGGACAACTCGGCCGCGCGCCGCTTGCTCGCTGAAGCGCGCCTGCGCCAGAGCAAACCCAAAGATGCACTCGACGCGATCGCGCCGATGCTCGACAAGCCTGACGCCAGCAAGGAGCTGCTCGCGCTCGCAGGACGCGCGAGCCTGGCGGCGGGCGCGACTGCCTCCGGTCTCGAATATCTGCAACGCGGCGCGAAGATCCAGCCGGCCGACGTCGGCGCACAGCTCGACCTCGTGGCCGGCTACGTCGCGGCAGGCAAGTTCGATGAAGCGCGCACAGTGCTCGAAAGTCTGCCGGGCGACAACGAGCTGTCCGCGCGGCGCACGTTCCTGCAAGTGCTCACGCAGCTCGGCGCGCGCAATCCGCAGGCGGCGCTCGAAACTGCACGCAACGCCGCTGCCGCCGCACCCAAGGATGCGAATACGCAAGCCCTGGCGGGAGCGGTGTTCGCGCAGGCCGGACAATTCGCCGCCGCCAAGCAGTATCTGCAGCGAGTCGCCGTGTTGACCCAGGACGGCGCACAGTCACAGGTCAGCCTCGGGCGCGTCGAGCTGCTCGAAGGCAACGTCGCCTCGGCGCAGCAACGATTCGAGCGCGCGCTGCAGAAGGAGCCCGGGCATATCGGCGCATCGATCGCGCTCGCGCAGGTGCTCGCTGCAACCAACGAGCCTGCTCGTGCGATCGAGGTCTTGGCAGCAGCGCGCAAAGCTCATCCGAATTCCATCGAAGCGGGCCTGTTCGAGACGGAGTTGCTGATCGCGACCGGCGACGCGAAGGGAGCGACGGCGCTCGCGAGCGAGTTGGTCGGCAAAGCACCGGACAATGCCGCCGTCTACGCTGCTCAGGGTCGAGCGCTCGCCGCCGAGGGCAAGCAAGACGAAGGCATTCGCGTACTGAGCGCAGCAACGCGACGGCTGCCACGCTCGGCGGCAATCCGCTACGAGCTGGCTCGCACGCTCGCAGCCAACGGTAAAAATCAGGCGGCCGCGGATGCGGCGCGAACGGTGCTCGACATCGAGCCGGTTCACCTGGCCGCGATCGAGCTGTTGGGCCGGCTCGCGATTCAACGCAGCGACTGGAGCGAAGCGCAGCAGCGCTCGGAGCAGTTGCTGCAGAAAGCGCCCGGTCTGGCGCAAGCGCAGATCTTCGCGGGAGACGTGCTGCTCGCCCGCCAGGATTACGCCGGTGCGGCCGCCGCCTATCGCAAGGCAGGGACCTCGAGCGCAGATCCGACGGCTGCGTTGCGTGAGTTCGAGGCGCTGCGCCAGGGACGGTTGCCGCAACCCCTGCGGCCGCTGGAAAGCCTGGTTGCGAAGAATCCGCGCGACCTGCGGTCCCGAATTATGTTGGCTGACGCCCAGCAGAAGCTCGGTTTGTTGGATGCTGCCGCCGCCAGCTACGAGCAGGTTCTGAAACAGCAGCCCGATAACGTCGTGGCGCTGAACAACCTGGCTTGGATCCGGCACGGGCGCGGCGACGCGAGTGCCCTGGACCTGGCCCGGCGGGCGCATGAACGCGCCCCCAAGAGCCTCGAAATCACCGATACTTACGCGTGGATTCTCGTGCAGCGAGGTCAGACCGGCGAGGGCCTGAAGCTGCTCGCGTCGATCGACGGTCCAGCGACTCCGCCGGAGGTTCGACTGCACTACGCCGTTGCGCTGGCTCGCAGCGGCAAAAGGAACGAAGCGCAGACGATCGTCGATTCAGTATCGAAGCTGCCGCCGAGCACGATCACCGCGTCGATGCGCGAGCTGATCGCCAGCGTCAGCCGCGAGTAGCGTTAGGAACCAGACACGATGCATACCGGGCTCAAATCTCTCTTATTGACTGTCTTGCTCGTCTTCATCGCCGGTTGCGGCAGCAGCGGCGCCACCGCCGCGGACCCGAAGCAACAGGCCGTGACGCCGGAGCAGCAGGCCGAATACCGCATCGGACCCGGCGACCAGCTGAACGTCTTCGTCTTCAATCAGCCCGAGCTCAGCATCCAGGTGCCGGTGCGGCCGGACGGGCTCATCTCCACGCCGCTGGTCGAGGACCTCCAGGCCGCCGGCAAGACTCCGAGCGAGTTGGCGCGCGACATGGAGAAGAAGCTCGCCGAGTACGTCCGCTCGCCGAGCGTCAACGTGATCGTGACCGGCTTCGTCGGTAACTACGGCGACCAGGTGCGCGTCGTCGGGCAGGCGGCGCATCCGCAAGCGCTGCCCTATCGCAGCGGCATGACCGTGCTGGACGTGATGATCGCGGTCGGCGGCCTCGGCCAGTTCGCGGCCGGCAATCGCGCGCGCCTGGTCCGGCGTGCCGCCGATGGCAAGACCACCGAGACGCGCGTGCGCCTCGACGACCTGCTCAACGACGGCGACATCAAAGCCAACATGACCGTACAGCCCGGCGACGTGCTGATCATTCCAGAGTCCCGCTTCTAGGAAGCGCCGCCATGCAAGAGCTCATCGCACAAGTTCTCATCCAGGCACGCAACGCCTGGCGCTTTCGCTGGTACGCGGTCGCTTGCGCCTGGGCGCTGGCGCTTGCCGGCTGGATCTACGCGCTGTCGCAGCCCGACGTCTACGAAGCCCGCGCGCGCGTCTTCGTCGATACGGATTCGGTGCTCCGGCCGCTGCTGAGCGGCCTGGCGGTCGACACCAACGTCCAGAACCGCGTCGCGATGATGTCGCAGGTCATCATGAGCCGGCCCAACCTCGAGAAGGTGGCGCGCGAAACCGATCTGTACCTGCGCGCCCCGACGCAGGAAGCCTTCGCGCGCATGGTCGACGACCTGCCGGCGAGGATTTCGCTGCAAGGCGGCCGCGAGAACACGTACACGCTGCGCTATTCCGATACCGACCCGGCAATGGCGCAACGAATCGTGCAGACGCTGCTCGATGCGTTCGTCGAGGACACGCTCGGCGTCAAACGGGCAGATACCGATACGGCGCAGGAATTCCTGACGCAGCAGATTCGCGAATACGAGGCGCGGCTGCGCGAGGCGGAGGACAGTCTCGCGCGATTTAAGAAGGAGAACGTCGGGTTGTTGCCCGGCGAGACCGGCGACTACTACACGCGGCTGCAGACCGCGCAGACGAAGCTCGACGATCTGCGCTCGCAATCGCGGTTGGTCGAGGAGCGCCGCAACGAGCTGCAGAAACAGATCGATGGCGAGGTGCCGACGTTCGGGCTCTTCGACAGCGACAGCGCGTCCGGCGGCGCGGCCGATAGCCGCGTGGCGGAGTATCGCCGGCAGCTCGATCAGCTGCTTCTTCAATACACGGACAAGCACCCGAAGGTGATCGCGCTCAAGGAGACGATCGCCAATATCGAAGCGCAGGCCGCGGCCGATGCCACCAAGAAGCGCGCTGCGCAGCCGCTGCCGAAGAATCCGCAGGAGGCGATGGCGCGCGCTCTCGACATCAACCCCGTTTATCAGAGCCTGCGCGTCGAGCTGAGCAAAGCGCAGGTCGAAGCCGCAGAGCTGCGTGAGCAGATCGCGGAACAGCAGGCGGCCGTCAGCAACCTGCACACCAAGGTCGACACGATCCCGCAGATCGAGGCGGAGCTGAAGCGTTTGAATCGCGACTACGAGGTCAATCGGGCGCAGCACCAGGCGCTGCTGCAGCGGCTCGAGTCGGCACGCTTGTCCGAGTCGGCGGAGGCGAGCACCGAGAACGTCAAGTTCCGCATCATCGAGCCGGCCGTGCGGCCGCTGATTCCGACCGGCCCGAAGCGCGGGCTGTACATGACCGCCGCGCTGGTCGGTGCTCTCGGCGCGGGACTTGCGCTGGCAATCGTGCTCGGCCAGCTGAAGCCGGTGTTCCTGTCGCGCGCGATGTTGAAGGACATCACCGGCCTGCCGGTGCTGGGCACGATCAGTTTCCAGGAGCCGAAGTCGCAGCGCGGCTTCTTGCGGAGCCAGCCGGTGTTGGTGGGCGCAGCATTCGCCGGATTGCTGCTTGCTTACCTGCTGACCGTCGCGCTGGCTGCGCCGACTATCCGGCTGTTGCAGACAGCGTTGAGCTGACAGGGGATCCATGAGCATCGTCGAACGCGCATTGCGGCGCTTGCAGAACTCCGGTCAGGGCCGACCGCCGGGCAGTGCTGTGCCGCGCGAGCCCAGGCCGCCACTTCGCGGTTCGCCCAGCGCGGCGCCGGTCGCAAGCGAAGCGGCAGTTCCAGTAGCGCCCGCCGTTCCCGTAGCGCCCGTTATTCCGGTAGCACGGACCGCGCCGACACCATCGGAATCCTTGCCGGTGTCGCTCGAAGAGCTGCGTGCCGCGGGAGTGCTGCCGCTGCCGGAGCACGCGGAGGTCCTGGCCGATCAGTTTCGCCGCGTCAAATGGCCGATTCTGCAATCGGTGACTACCAAGCACGCCGAGGGCGGTGTTGCTTGCAACGCCGTCATGGTGACGAGCTCCGTGTCCGGCGAGGGCAAGACGTTCACTTCGCTGAATCTGGCGATGAGCATCGCGGCCGAGAAAGACTACTCAGTGTTGCTGGTGGATGCCGACGTTGCCAAGCGCCATGCCACCCGAGCTTTCGGTGCCGGCGATCGCGATGGCCTGACCGACCTGTTGGGTGACATGCGCGATCCAGAGAGCCTGGTGCTGGGGACCGGCATTCGCGGCCTGACTTTCATGCCCTCCGGCAGGCGTCAGGAGCTGGCGCCGGAGCTGTTCGCGAGCAACCGCATGCTCGATGTAGTGCGCGCGCTGAGCGCCGCCGACCGTCGGCGGATCGTGCTCTTCGATACCTCACCGCTCCTCGCGACCAACGAGTCGCAGGTCCTGGCGAAGGTGATCGATCAGGTCGTGCTCGTGGTGCGTGCGGAGTCGACCACGCAACCCATGGTGCTCGAAGCGGTGAGCCTGCTCGATCGCAGCAAGGAGATCCGCTGCATCCTCAATCAGGCGCACGCCAGCGAGCTCGCGGAGTATTACTACTACGGGTACGGGAAGGGCAATGAATCACAAGAAGGTTAGCGCCGCCGTACTGGCCGCGCTCGCGGCTGCAGCGACCTGGAGCGCTGAAGCCGCTGATGAGAAGAGCTTCCAGCCGTACATCGGGCTGGACCTCACCTGGGTCGACAATCTGAACCTGGCCGGGCCCGGCGACGGGCCGAAGCAGGAGGAATACATCGGGCAGGTGACGCCGGGGCTCAGGCTCAAGAAGGAGACGCAGCGCCTGAAGACCTACCTCGACTATCGGCTGCAGGCGCTGTTCTACGAAGAGAACGACGAGCTCGACGAGGTGCGGCACAACGGCTCGCTGAGCCTCGACCTCACGGCCGTCGAGAACTGGTTGTCCGTCAAAGCCGACGGCGCGTATTTCCAGAGCCTGGTCGATCCGAACCGGCCGGCGAACATCAACAACATGTTCGCCGTCGGCAACCAGGCCGACACCGCCACGGGCCGGATTACGCCGACCTTGCGGCACCGCTTCGGCAGCGCGGATTTCCTGGCGTCGTACTCGGTCGGCTTCGTGGACTATCGCGACGACAGCGACTCCGCGAACGTCCTGCTGGACGATTCGCGCAACGAGGAAGGCATCGCGCAGCTTTCCGGTGCCGACCCCGAGGCGCTGGTGACGTGGCTGGGAAGTTACGACTACCAGCATGTCGAGTACGACCTGTCGCTGCCGTTCGAGTACGAGCGCGCCTATGGCGAGCTCGGCCTGCGCGTGGGACCGGGCCTGCGCCTGATCGGTCGCGGCGGCGAGGAGAGCGATCCGTTCGATCTGCCGTCAGATGGCGGACTCGATGAATCGTTCTGGGCCGCCGGCTTCGATTGGCGGCGCGGAGCGAATTTCCAGCTGCGCGTGCTGGGCGGCGAACGTTTCTTCGGCAACTCGTGGGAAGCGCTGCTGCGCGCGAAGGGACGCGTGCTGGATCTCGAGCTGAATTACGAAGAGACGCCGACAACGCAGACTCAGCGAATCTCGATGACCGACATTCAGCCGCCGGATCCTGCGCTGCCGGTCCAACCGGTGCCGCCCGATGCGGCATCGTTCGGTCGCTCGACCTCCGACACCTACCTGCTCAAGCGCGCGCACATGTCGCTGGCGGCAGTCGGCCGGCTCACGCGCATCGGCGTGGACGTCACGACCGAAGAGCGCGAGTACGTGCTGCTCGGCGGGATTCAGGACCAGTTCGACTCCGCCCGGGTTTTCGTGAGCCGGCGCTTCGGGCAGTACACCTCGGGCGAGATTTCGGCGGGCCTGGTCGATTCCGAGCTGCGCGAGGGCGGCGACTATCGCGACGTCGTGTATGACCTGCGCCTCGCGCGCCAGATCGGCCAGCGGACGAGCGTGTCGCTGACGGGCCATCGCCTGAGCCGCAGCGGCGACATCGACGAATACGACGCGAACTGGGTTTCGGTCGGCCTGCTCATGAGTTTCTGATGAATGCGCTGCCTGCTGCCGCTCTGTCCGTTGATCCGCCGGCGCCGAGCTCTGCTCCGCTGACGGTTGCGGCAGTCGACGACAGCGCGGCCGCGGACTGGGACGCGTTCGTCGCCAGTGAGCCGACGGCCAGCGTCTATCACGAATATGCATTGCGTCGGCTCGTGCATTCCGTGTTCGGTCATCAGACGCTGTATTTCGTGGCACGCGAAGGCGCCAAGATCGTCGGCGTCCTGCCGCTGGTGAGACTGAAGAGCCGGCTGTTCGGCGACTTCCTCGTTTCGGTTCCCTATTTCAACTACGGTGGCGTGCTCGCGCGGTCACCGCAGGTGTGCGACGAGTTGCTGCGTCACGCTGTGCAAGCAGCGCAATTGATGGGTGTGTCGCACATCGAGTTGCGTCATCGCGCAGCAGATCAGCAGACGTGGCCAGTGCGCACCGACAAGGTGTCGATGCTCCTCGAGCTGCCCCCGACTGCGGAAGCCTTGCAGAAAGCGCTGTCCTCCAAGCTGCGCTCGCAGATCAAGCGCCCGCAGCGCGAGGGTGTGACCTGCGACTTCGGCGGCGAGGAGCTGCTCGAATCTTTCTACGCGGTGTTCGCCGAGAACATGCGCGACCTGGGCACGCCGGTGTACTCGCGACGTTTCTTCGCTGCCATCCTGCAGCTGCTCGGAGATCGCGCGCGTATCGCGCTCGTGCGCTTGCAAGGAGCGCCAGTCGCGGCGGCGCTGCTGATCACGAATCGCGGTACCACGGAGATTCCGTGGGCGTCCTCGCTCCGCCGCGTTAACGCAATCGGAGCCAACATGTTCCTGTACTGGAGCGCGCTGCAGTTCGCGATCCAGCAGGGCAGTGCGGTCTTCGATTTCGGCCGCTCGACGCTCGATAGCGGCACCTATCGCTTCAAGAAGCAGTGGGGTGCGCAGCCGCTGCAGCTGCACTGGCACTACTGGCTGAAGGGCGGCGGCGAGCTGCCGCGCCTCAATCCTTCGAATCCGAAATACCGGTTGGCCGTCGCCGCGTGGCAGAAGCTGCCGCTGCCGGTCGCGAACTGGCTGGGACCGCATCTGGTCAAGAACCTGCCCTGACACTGCAAGAGAGCGAACGAGAGGATGTGCGGAATCGTTGGAATGACCATGCCTGCCGGCGCGCGCGCGCAGACGCTCGAGGCTGTGCGCCGCATGGCCGGCGCGATCGTGCATCGCGGCCCGGACGACGAAGGTGTGTACGCCGGCGAGCGTGCCGTCATCGGCATGCGCCGCCTGTCGATCATCGATCTCTCCGGCGGCCATCAACCGATCGCGAACGAGGACGAGACCCTCTGGGTCGTCTGCAACGGCGAGATCTACAACTTCCAGTCGGTGCGCGCCACGCTGGAGCGCGCCGGCCATCGCTTCCGCACCGGCAGCGACGTCGAGGTGCTGCTGCATCTGTACGAGGAGCACGGCGATCGCTTCCTGGATCACGTCTCCGGCATGTTCGCGGTCGCGCTTTGGGATGCGAAGCGCGAGCGGCTGATCCTGGCGCGCGACCGTCTCGGCATCAAGCCGCTGTATTACACGCAGGTCGATGGCCAGCTCGCCTTCGCGTCGGAAGTGAAAGCGCTGCTGACGCTGCCGTCGATCCGTGCCGGGCTGAATCGCGCCGGCCTGCGCGACTATCTCGGGCTCGGCTACAGCGTGGCGCCGCACACGATCTTTGCGGGCATCGACAAGCTGCCGCCGGCGACGATGCTGGTCTGGACGCGCTCCGGCGTCCGCACCGAATGCTACTGGTCGCCGCCGGACCAGACTGACGAGAAGCTCTCCGAAGGCGACTGGGTCGAGCTGATGCGCGCCGAGTTCGGCCGCGCGGTGCGCGAGCACATGATCAGCGACGTGCCGATCGGCGCCTTCCTGTCGGGCGGCATCGATTCGAGCGCAGTCGTCGCTTTCATGAGCGAGCACAGCAGTGCGCCGGTCAACACGTACGCGATCGGCTACGACGGCGGCGCCGCGGCGAGCTACTACAACGAGCTCTCCTATGCGAGCGAGGTCGCCAAGCGCTACGGCACGCGTCACAACGAGATCCTGGTGAAGCCGGACGTGGCCGCGCTGCTGCCGAAGTTGATGTGGTATCTGGAAGAACCGATTTCCGACAGCGCCATCACCACGACGTATCTCGTCTCCGAGCTGGCCTCGCGCGAAGTGAAGGTGATCCTGTCGGGCGTGGGCGGCGACGAGCTGTTCGCGGGCTACAAGCGCTATCTCGGCGATCACTACACGCGGCGCTTCCTCAAGTTGCCGCAGTGGTTGCGGCGCCAGGTCGTGCGGCCGCTGACTGATCTGCTGCCAAGCGGCCGCCACAGTCGCTGGGCCGACCTCGCGCGCTACGCGCGCAAGTTCGTCCGCGCCAGCGAGCTACCGTGGCGCGAGCAGTACCGGGAGTTCATGGAGATCCAGGCGCGGGCGCAGCTCACTCAGCTCCTGCACGATGCGCCGGCCGGCGACGACGGCTTCGATCTGGTGACCGCCTCCGAGTCCGCACAGGACCCGCTGCTACGCCTGCTGCGCGTCGATGCGCGAACACAGCTGGCGGAAGATCTGCTGCTGCTGACGGACAAGATGACGATGTCGCGCTCGATCGAGTGCCGCGTGCCGTTTCTCGACCACAAACTCGTCGAGGCAGCGGCGCGCATTCCGGCGCGCTTCAAACTGCGACACGGCGAGCTCAAGCACATTCTCAAGCGCTCGCTCGCTGGCGTGCTGCCGGAGTCGATCCTCAATCGCGGCAAGCGCGGCTTCGGCGCGCCAGTGGGCGCCTGGTTCAAGTCCGAGTTGCGGCCGCTGCGCGGCATGCTGTTGAGCCAGGCTGCCGTCGAGCAGCGCGGACTGCTCCGGTGGCCGACGGTCCACGAGATCATGCGCGCGCACGATGCGAACGAGGCGGACTACACCGACCTGCTGCTGGTGCTGATGAACCTCGAGATCTGGTCGCGAATGTTCCTCGATGGCGAAAGCGCCGCCGACGTAGGCGAGGCACTCGCCGACAGGACGCTTGCCGCGTGAGCGCTGCCGTCGCCAATGTGGCCGCTGATGCCAGCCGCCGCGGCATTGCCGTCGCGGCTGTCATTGCCGTGCTCGCGGCGGCGGTCGTCGTCGTGTTTCATCAGAGCTACGCAACGATCTGGGATCTGTGGAAGCTCACGACTTATCAGTACGCGTTCATCGTGGTCCCCGGCGCCGCCTACCTGCTGTGGTCGCGACGTGGCGTGCTGACCGTACAACCGATAGCTCCGAGCTGGTGGATACTTCTGGCGGTATTCGCGCTCGCCATGCTCTGGCAGGTCAGCCGGGCGACGGCGACGCAGGGCGCCGAGCATGCGGCGGTCATGCTGGCGATTCCCGCGGTCGTATGGGCCGTCCTGGGTCAACGCGTGTTGCGCGTCACTGCGTTTGCGTGGCTGCTGCTGCTCACCGCGATCCCCATCGGCGAAGTACTGACGCCGCTGTTGATGGTTGCGACTGCCGACGTCGCGACAGGCTTGCTGGAGCTGTTCGGCGTCTCGTTCGTGCGCAACGGGCAGTACATCACGCTGGCCGGCGGCGAGTTCAAGATCGCCGACGTTTGCTCCGGCCTGCGCTATGTGCTGACCGCCGGAACCCTGGCCTTGCTGTTCGGCTACTGGAATTTCCGCACGCTGCGGGCGCGCGCAGTGTTCGTTGCGATCACTGCCGTCGTGTTCGTGCTCGGCAACGGCGTCCGCGCATTCATCGTAATGGTCGTCGCTTCGACCAGCCACATGAAATATCTGGCGGGCAACGATCACCTGGTCTTCGGCACGATCTTCTTCGGCGTACTGCTCGCCGCTGTGCTGTGGACGGCCCGTCGCCATGCCCACGAGCACGAAGCACGGCCCAGCGCGGACGAGGCGGCGCAGCAGCTGCCATTGCTCGATCGCAGACAAATTGCTATCGCATCGGTCGCGGCGATCGCCTTGCTGATGCTGGGTCCGGCAGTCGAAGCATTGCGGCCGGCGGCGTCGACGAGCGCGAGCATTCAACTGCCATCGTTGCCTGGCTGCAGCGCGCCCGGTGAGTGGCGCGCGAGCTGGAATCCCGTGATTCAGGGCAAGAGTGTCCAGCGGCTCGGCAGCTATCACTGCGATGGCACGGACGTTCACGTGCTGATCGTCGCCTATCCACGGCAGAGCTCTGGCAGCGAGCTCGTCGGCGGCGGCAATCAGATCGTGCCGAACGACTGGTGGCAGTCCGGCGCGCAAACGACCGAGCAAGTTGTCATCGACGAACGGCGCAGTCATGCGGTCCGGCAGGCGCTGCTGAACACACCCGCAGGCTTGATGCTGACGTGGAGTTGGTATGCGGTCGACGGCCGTCCGACGACCTCCGAATACGGCGTCAAACTGCGTGAAGCCTGGTCCGCACTGATGCTCGCTGCGCCCGATTCGCGCGCCTACGTCGTGAGCGTCGCCGGCCGAGCCAATGCAATCGACGCGTTGCGCGAGCAAGCGCTGCAAGCTGCGCGTGCCCTCGAAGGCGGGTCCTGACCCATGGCTGCCTCGCCCGACCAGCGGCCGCTCATCGCGCACGTCGTGTTTCGCTTCGACTACGGCGGGCTCGAGAACGGCATCGTCAACATCGTCAATGGCCTGCCCGAGGAGCTGTTCCGGCACGCGATCATCGCGATGACCGAGGCGTCGGACTTCCGCCGTCGCATCCGCCGCGCCGACGTCGAGGTGCACGCGCTCAACAAGCAGCCCGGCAAGGATCCGGCCTCGTACCTGCGGTTGTTCCGGCTGATTCGCCGGCTGCGCCCGGCGATCCTGCACACGCGCAATTTCGGCACGCTCGAAGGCGCGCTCGTCGGCCGGGTCGCGGGCGCCGCTTGCCGTATCCACGGCGAGCATGGCTGGGACGTGTACGATCCCGACGGCACGAGCCGCAAGTATCGCGCCGTGCGTCGCGTCATCAGTCCCGCAGTCAGCCGCTTCGTTACGGTGTCGAAAGAGTTGCAGCAGTACCTGATCGATCGCGTCGGCATTCCGGCGCCGAAGGTCACGCGTATCTGCAATGGCGTCGATACCGATCGCTTCCAGCCGCGCGAAGACGCCGCCCGCGCGCTGCTGCCTGCAGAGCGTTTCCCGCGCGGTACGGTTGTCGTCGGCAGCGTCACGCGTTTCAGCGAGATCAAGGATCCGCTGAATCTCGTGCGTGCGTTCATCGAGGCTCGTCGCAGCGCCGACGGCGCAGCATTGCGCTTGCTGATGCTCGGCGACGGCCCGCTGCGGCCGCAGGCCGAGCAGATGCTGGCCGAGTCGGGCAATGCTTCGGTTGCGTGGCTGCCCGGCAGTCGCGACGATGTCGCGGCGCTGATGCGCGCGATGGACGTCTTCGTGCTCGGCTCGCTGCGCGAGGGCATCTCCAACACGGTGCTCGAAGCGATGGCGAGCGGCTTGCCGGTCGTCGCCTCGGCCGTCGGCGGCAACCTGGAATTGATTCAGAACCAGACGACCGGCGTGCTGACGCCGCCCGGCGATTCGGCGGCGATCGCGCAGGTGTTGCTGCACTATGCGCGCGAGCCGCAGCGGCGCCTGGAGCACGGCCGGCAGGCACGCGAGCGCGCCGAGCGCGAGTACTCGCTGCGCCGGATGCTGGCGGATTACGAAAATCTCTATCGCAGGCACAGCGGACTGACGCTGGAGGCAGCTTGAATGTGCGGGATCACCGGAATAGTGGACATGCGCGGCGAGCGCCCGATCGACGAGTCGCTGCTGCGGGCGATGAACGGGGTGATCGGCCATCGCGGCCCGGACGGTGACGGCTTTCATTTCGAGCCGGGCGTCGGCTTCGGCCATCGCCGGCTGTCGATCATCGACCTCGAGGGCGGCAAGCAGCCGCTGTACAACGAGGACCATACGGTCGTCGTGACCTACAACGGCGAGATCTTCAACTTCATGGAAGTGGAGCGCGAGCTCCTGCAACGCGGCCACACCTTCCGCACGCGCTCGGACACCGAAGTGATCGTGCACGCATGGGAAGAGTGGGGCGTCGAATGCCTGAAGCGCTTCAACGGCATGTTCGCCTTCGCCGTGTGGGACCGGCGCGCCAAGACGCTGTTCATCGCGCGCGATCGCCTGGGCGTCAAGCCGCTGTACTACGCAGAGCTGGCCGACGGCCGCTTGATCTTCGGCTCCGAGCTCAAAGCGCTGCTGCTGCATCCGCAGCTGCAGCGGCGCATCGATCCGCAGGCGGTCGAGGAATATTTCGCCTTCGGTTACGTGCCCGATCCGAAGACGATCTATCGCGACGTCAAGAAGCTGGAGCCGGGCGCGTACATCTGCATGAAGCGCGGCGACAGCCACGTCAAGCCAGTGCGCTACTGGGATGTGCCGCTCGACGGCGAGCGCGCGCCCGGTCAACCGGCCGCCGCGTGGGAAGAAGAGTTGCGCGCGCGTCTGAAGGAAGCGGTGCGCAAGCGCCTGGTCTCGGACGTACCGCTCGGCGCGTTCCTGTCCGGCGGCATCGATTCGAGCGCCGTCGTGGCGATGATGCGCGAGATCGGCGCCGGCCACATCCTGACCTGCTCGATCGGCTTCGACGAGCCGCGCTACGACGAGTCCATGTACGCGCGCATGGTTGCCGAGGCCAAGCACACCGACCACAAGGCCGAGACCGTCGCGACCTCGGACTACTCGCTGGTCGAGCGGCTCGTCGGCATCTACGACGAGCCGTACGCGGACAGCTCCGCGATCCCGACCTACCGCGTGTGCGAGCTCGCGCGGCGCCATGTGACCGTGGCCCTGTCGGGCGACGGCGGCGACGAGAACCTGATCGGCTATCGCCGCTACAAGCTGTTCGCGATGGAGGAGCAGGTGCGCAGCCGCGTGCCGCTCGGCTTGCGCAAGGCGATCTTCGGTCCGCTCGGCTCGCTGTATCCGAAGCTCGATTGGGCGCCGCGCGTGCTGCGCGGTAAGACCACGTTCCAGGCGCTGGCGCGCGACGCGGTCGCCGCGTACTTCCACGGCGTGTCGATCTGCTCCAACGAGATGCGCGCCTCGCTGTTCTCGCACGAGTTCCGCCGCGAGCTGGGCGGCTACGGCGCCGAAGAAGTCTTCCGCCAGCACGTGCGCGGCAAGACCTTCAACGATCCCTTGAAAATGGTCCAGTACCTGGACTTCAAGACCTACCTGCCGGGCGACATCCTCACCAAAGTCGACCGCGCCAGCATGGCGCACAGCCTGGAGGTGCGCACGCCGTTCCTCGACTATGAGCTGGTCGAGTGGGTGTCGAGCCTGCCGAGCGCGATCAAGCTCAAAGGCGGCGAGGGCAAGCACATCCTCAAGCGCTCGCTCGCACCGCTCCTGCCGCACGAAGTGCTGTATCGAAGCAAGATGGGCTTCGCGGTGCCGCTCGATGTGTGGTTCCGCGGCTCGCTGCGCGACCACATCGCGGAAACGGTGCGCGGTCGACGCCTCGCCGAGAGCGGCCTGTTCGATCCCGCGACGCTCGCGCGCATCGTTGCCGATCACCAGTCGGGCCGGCGCGATCACAGTGCGATCCTGTGGTCGTTGCTGATGTTCGACGGCTTCCTGCGGCAGAACGCCACGCCGGGCGCCGTGCCGGAGCGGCTGGTCACGCGCCTGAGCGGCGCGGCATGACGATGGTTGTTCGTGCATGCGGGTGCTGACGTTCACCAATCTCTATCCGAGCGCCGCGCAGCCGCGTCACGGAATCTTCGTCGAGCACCGCATGCGCCAGCTGGCCGCGAGCGGCCGCGTCGGCGTCCGCGTCGTCGCGCCGGTTCCGTGGCTGCCGCTCGCTCGCTTCTGGTCGACGCGGCACGCGCAGTTGGCACGCGTTGAAAGCAACGAGTCGCGCTATGGAATCGCCGTGCAACGTGCGCGCTTCCTCGCGATCCCCGGAGTGACGAGCTGGATCAATCCGCTGTCGATGGCGCTGAGCGCGCTGCCGACAGTGCGCAAGCTGCAGCGCCAACAGGACTTCGATCTCATCGACGCGCATTTCGTCTTTCCGGACGCCGCCGCGGCACTGTTGCTGGGCCGGTGGCTCGGCAAGCCGGTCGTGGTCACGGCGCGAGGCACGGACATCAATACATTCCCGCGCCACGCCGTGCCGCGACGCTGGATCCGCTGGGTGACCCGCCACGCAGATGCATTGGTTACGGTTTCCGCAGCGTTGCGCCAGACGTGGCTCGATCTTGGCGTCGCGCCCGAGCGCGTCACGGTGTTGCGCAACGGCGTGGATCTCTCGCTGTTCGTCGCAACGGACCGCGCAGCGGCTCGGGCGGAAGTCGGCTTCACTGGCCCGACGATGCTGAGCGTCGGGCACCTGATCCCCGACAAAGGCCACCACATGGTCGTGGACACGTTGCCGCTCGTTCCCGGGCTGCAAGCCGTGATCGTCGGTGACGGACCCATGGCAGCGGAACTGCTGCAGCACGCGCGCGCCATCGGGGTCGAGTCGCGGCTGCGGCTGGTCGGCAACGTGCCGCAGTCAGCATTGGCTCGCTACTACCTCGCAGCAGACGCCACAGTGCTCGCCTCGAAAAGCGAGGGCATGCCCAACGTGCTGCTCGAAAGCCTGGCTTGCGGCACACCGGTCATCGCTACGGCTGTGGGCGGCAATGGCGAAGTCGTCAGCGCGCCCGTTGCTGGCGAGCTGATAACGGAGCGCTCTGCCGCGGCCATCGCCGCAGCATGGACTCGCATGCGCTCGACGCATGTCGACCGCGAGGCGGTGCGGCGCCACGCCGAGCAGTTCGGCTGGGCACCGACGGTCGCCGGCCTGTTGCAGCTCTTCGAGCAAGTCATCCGCCGGCGGGATCTCGGCACCGAGGCGCGGCCGCAAACGCCGGCGCGCAGCCCGCACTGATCATGCGCATCCTTCACGTTCTGGATCATTCGCTGCCCGTGCAGAGCGGCTACTCGTTTCGCAGCCAGGCGATCCTGCGCGAGCAGCGCGCGCTCGGCCTGCAGACGGAGCAAGTCACCGGTCCAAAGCACGGCGCGCGCCCGGCGCAGACCGAGGCAGTCGAAGGTTTCGAGTTTCAGCGCGTGAATCCCGGCAGCGGGAGGCTTGCAACCTTGCCCGTCCTGAATCAGCTCGATGTCATTCGTCAGCTGCGGCGCAGGCTGCGAGTCGTGATCCCTGCAACGCAGCCCGACCTGATTCACGCGCATTCGCCTTGCTTGAATGCGCTTGCGGCCTTCGGTCTCGGCAAGCCGGTCGTGTACGAGATGCGCTCCAGCTGGGAAGACGCCGCGGTCAGCTCCGGGACGACGCGGGAAGGGAGCCTGCGTTATCGTTTGTCGCGCTGGCTCGAAACGCGGGCACTGCTGCGCGCCGATCACGTCACCACGATCTGCGAAGGCTTGCGTGAGGAAGCGGTGCGACGTGGCGTGGATCCGCAGCGGATCACGGTCGTGCCGAACGCAGTCGACGCGGACGCGTTCGCAGCGCCGCGCGTGCTCGACCCGGAAGTGCGCCGCCGGCTCGGCCTGGAGAATGCTTGCGTGCTCGGCTTCATCGGCTCCTTCTTCGCGTGGGAAGGCTTGCCGCTGCTGGTCGAGGCACTGCCGCGCATCGTCGCGGCGCGGCCGGACGTGCGCCTGCTGCTGGTGGGCGGCGGCCCGGACGAGGCCAACGTTCGCGCCGCCGTCGAGCGTCTGCAGGTCGGCCGTTACGTCGTGTTCGCCGGACAAGTTCCGCACTCGCAGGTCGCGCAGCTCTATCAAGCCGTCGACATCCTGGTCTATCCGCGCACGCCGATGCGCCTGACCGACATGGTCACGCCGCTGAAGCCGCTCGAGGCGATGGCGCTCGCGAAAGTGTTCATCGCATCGGACGTCGGCGGGCATCGCGAGCTGGTGCGCGATCGCGAAACCGGCGTGCTGTTCCGAGCCGGCGACGCAGCAGCGCTCGCTGCTGCAGTGATCGAAGTCGCCGGCGACGCAGCGCTGCGCCAGCGGCTGACGACCGCTGGACCGCAATACGTGCGGCAGGAACGCACGTGGGC
>Ga0134127_10000280_pt1 | contig 54684 bp, 85 predicted proteins | sample KB31753_FD_96459 | JGI IMG/M metagenome (GOLD analysis project Ga0134127, IMG submission 96459) | Terrestrial soil microbial communities with excess Nitrogen fertilizer from Kellogg Biological Station, Michigan, USA - KB3-175-3 | ecosystem: Environmental > Terrestrial > Soil > Unclassified ...
AACAGGTCCAGCGTGGCGTTGACGTGAAAGAAAAGACCCAGTTCGAGGTGTCGGCCGCCTGGATGAAGTCCTGCGGACTCGGCAGCGAGGCGAAGGTGTTCCCAGTGCTGCGTACGCAGCACTACCCGAAGGCGGCGGACTGGTGTGCGGTGATGGTGATCGTGGAGCGCGACGGCCGCGAGTGGACGGTCGCGCAAGGACGCGGCAAGTTTATCTGAGTCGAAACCGGGCCAGGGTGCCCGGTCGCGCAGCACCCGGCCCGCTGCGCCTGATGATGACAGGCCGACAGGAGCAGCTGATATGCTGCGCTTTTTGATTGTCGAGCTGTGCAAGGCGATCCTGACCGTCGTGGTTGCTGCCACCCTGGTCATGTCGTTCGGCGCGTGGCTCGTCGGAGATGAACAGGAGAGACCATATGCCGCGCATGACCGACGCTGACAAGCAGCGCGCGAAGTCCGAGATGGCGTGCATGTGCCTGACCGCGGTGCGCGACTACCTTGGTTCAACCCGAGGTGCCCATCTCATGGGACCGGGGGCCAAGGCGGAACTCGGCGATCCACAAGACGATCATCGTCACCACCGCCGGTGGCACCTTCAAGGTGGCGGTCAGCGAGTACCCCAACTGAAAGAGCCGAAACGCCGCAGGGTGCGGCGTCGGTAGGGAGATGGGCCGACCCTGCCCTGATGATGGCAGGCCCAAACCCGGAGAGAAAAAATGAAGGTCACGATCGATCCGATCGACGTCGACTCGATCACCGTCGAGATCAGTGGTGTGCCACTTCGCCTGTCGATCGACGTGAACGATTGCCTTCGCATCGAGTCCCAGAAGGACTACCTTGGGGCCGCGGTGCTGGCCAGCAACACGGTCCTGGTGTCGTACCTGTCGCCCCCTCCGAAGAAAAAGGTGCGCAAATGATCACAAAACATCAGGTCAAGGCACTCGAGCGCGAGTTCCCGGAGGGCATCCCCGCATGGATGCTGACGGGCGGCCACAGCGCCGACCAGATCCGCGAGCTCATGACGCTGCGGCGTGCCGGCCCCGCCAGATCGGCGGAAGGGCAGGCCCCGGAGCACAACTTCAGTGTCGAACCCGAGCAGTGGGACGACGCTGTCGTGATGAACGCCGCCTACTTTCAGATCGTCATCGGGCGAAACCCGGTGACGCGCGAGCGGATGCAGTGCAAGGATCTGCCCGAAGCTGTCAACCTCGCGCGGGTGCTGCTGCACACGGTCGCCGGCCAGAGGCCGATGATCTACGCTGTCACCGCGACCGGCCGCAGCACCATGCTGGTGCCGCAGCGCTGGGAGCACTACCTCAAACTTTGGGAGAAGCATCATGGGACTGCAAAAGTTTCGGGCTGACAAGTTCGACAAGCAGTCGGACGGTGCCGAGATAGGCGTCTCCGAGTGGCTAGGCGGCCCGACGGTCTCGCTGGTCCGCAACTGCCGCCTCGCCAACCTGGAGGGTAACATGCGTCGCACGGTCTACGCGACAGGCGATCCCGACACGTTCTTCTCCATCCCCGCGGTGACCGTGATCGCAGGGTGCCATGTCAACGGGCACCTGACGCTCGACGAGGATTGCCTGACGGTGTTTCGTCAGTGCTACTACTGATCGCCGAAACGCCGCGGGTAGCGGCGTCGTGCCGACCTGGTCCACGGCACCTGATGATGGCAGACCAAAGATTCAGGAGCAGCCCAATGGGCAAGCGATACAAGATGCTGAACGGAGAAAAGATGCCGGAGTTTCGCGCGCGCTGCCAGCGGCTCGAGGAGGAGCGGCGGGCGCCACCGCCTCCGCCGAAGCCCAAGCGGGTGCGCAAGTCCCGTGCCAAGCCGAAGCCCACGCCGATCGCCGACAAGGTCGACGGTTTCGACCGCGACAACCTCGGGTTGTCCCCCGACTGATTGCCGAAACCCGGACCAGATGTCCGGGTCCGCGCGGCGGTGGTTCCCCGCGCGCTGAAGAGGCAAACCCCCGGAGAGATCAAAAGATGATCAAACATGATGACCACCCGTTCAAGCCGGGCGTGAAGGTCGCGGTGATCAGCGCCTACGGCACCAAGCGCACCTTCCGCGAGGACGAGGTCGCCAAGGTTCACAAGACCGGGCGCTTCTCTCTGCAGCAGACGGGTGCGCAGTGGCGCGTGGAGCACGGCACGATCACATACGGCGGGCCGCGTGTCTGGTACGCCGAGCAACCGGCCCAGTCTGGTCGCCGCTTCCGCGACCGGGTGCGAGTCCTCGACGAGTCATTCCTCGCCGAGATCGAGGTGGAGAAGGCTGAGGAGGCGCGGCGTACGCGCGTGATCGAGGCGGTTCGGACAGCTGAGAAGTTTCTGGGTGGGCGATCGCAGGATCGCCTGACCGACTGGCAGCTCGAGGCACTCGAGACCTTCAACAACCTGTGCAAGGAGCACTGATACACATGAGCGAGATTATCACCCGAATTGTGGAGCTTGGAAACGCCATGAAAGTTGCCCGGGAACGAAGCGAACTCGACCGCCTCTACGAGAAGGCGCGTGCCTACGGCGAGATGGTTGTCGACTATGAAGACGACGCCGACCCGGACACGATCTACGACGCGTGGATCCGGGCAGCGCGCAAGGCGCTCGAGCATGAGCCCGACCGTGCGCTCGCCGAGCAGGCTGCTTCCAAGGTCGCGCAGGCGTTCGCGCAGCCCTGAAAGAATCGCCGAAACCGGGCACCTAGCCCGGTCGTGCGGGGGTGAGCTCCCCGCGCCTGATGATGGCAGCTCTACCTACGGAGAGAACAGATGACCGCAGCTGTAGAGACGATGGCCTGGACCGGTCAGACACCGTGGCACGGCGAGGGGTTCAAGGTCGACAACAACCTGACGCCCGAGCAGATGGTCGCCGCGGCGAAGATCAACTGGACCGTGTCCAAGCGCAAGGCCTTCTTCGAGCACGACGGTCAGATGGTACCGGCAAAGGATGAATACGCGCTGGTGCGCGACAGCGACGGCTTCAAGCTGTCGATGGTCGGTGCCGGCTACAAACCCGTCCAGAACGCCGACGCCATGGACTTCTTCAAGCGCTTCGTCGACGCCGGTCACATGACGATGGAGACGGCCGGCGCCCTGTGGAATGGCCGCTACGTGTGGGGCCTCGCGCGGGTCGGCAAGGACTTCAAGCTGGGTAACAAGGACGAGGTGCGCGCGTATCTGCTCCTGTCGTCGCCGCACGTGCACGGCCGGTCGTTGAATATCCAGTTCACGACCGTGCGTGTCGTGTGCTGGAACACCCTCACGATGGCGCTCGGCGCCAAGCTGGACGGTGGCAAGGGCAAGGGGTTCCGTGTGCCACACTCGATCGCCTGGAACGATAAGGTGAAGGAGCAGGCGCAGGAGGCCTTCGGGCTCGCCGCGGAGCAGATGGTCCAATTCAAGGAGGCGGCGACAGTCCTCGTCAAGAAGAAGGCCGCGACGGCCGAGGTCGAGGAGTACTTCTGCGAGGTGATGCGGTACGATCCGAAGGAGAACACCCGCAAGAAGAAGGCGGACGGGTCGGAGCGCGAGCCGAGGTCCCTGCCGAAGTTCCGCGCGGCGCTCGAGCACAGCCCCGGCCAGCAGCTGGCGCCGGCGCTCGGCACCTGGTGGGGCGCCCTGAACGCCGTCACCTTCGTGATCGATCACGAGATCGGTCGCGACCGCACGACGGCCCTGCGCAACGCCTGGATGGGTCACACCGCAGGCATCAAGCGGCGGGCCCTCGACCTGGCCCTGCAGAAGGCCGTGAAGTCCTGAATTGCCGAAACCTGCGGGGCCCGACAGCCCCCAGGTCGTGCCGATCTGGTCCACGGCACCTGATGATGGCAGACCAAAAAAGTGGAGAGGAAAAGCAGGTCATGGCTGAGATCCACATCACCCTGAACGAGGATTCGTACTACAAGTGCCTGACTGACGTCGGTCTTCTAGATCTGATGGCCGTTGCGCACGTCGACCGCGTTGGTGACAACTATCACGTGCGTTTGACCCACAAGGATCTGGAACAGCTCCTGAAAGGTGAAAAGATCAGCCCAGACGAGTACGCGCACGAATTAGCCTGCCAGCTTGTTCGTCAAAGCCGGCCCAAGAAGACGAAAAGTTACCTACTTAGTGCGGCCGTTGTCGTGTGGGCCACGGCGAGCGTACTCCTATTGTTCTTGGCGTATCAATAAATGGCCGAAACCCAGGTCTTCCAGTGTACCTGGGTCGTCGCGGGCTGGGTACCCGCGGCCTGATGATGGCAACCCAAACCCGGAGAGAAACGATGTTAAAGAGCTACGAGCAGCGCGCGCAGGAGTACCTGGGTCGCGACCTCGCGGGCCTCACCGCGTACCTGCAGGGCTGCAGGGTCGACATGCACGAGCCCGACGAGCAGGGTGTCAAGGCAAGTGTAGTCGGCAGTCACCTGGACAACTCGTTCGGCAATACCGGCACCAACGACGAGCTGGTTGTGCTCCTCGACCGCGACGGCAAGCCACAGGAACGTTTTAACCTGGCTACACTGATCGCGCTGGCACGGCTCGCCGACCTCGGGTCCTTGATCCCGCGCGAGTATCAGCTGACGCCCCTGCAGATCACGATGCTCCTGCACTACCACGCGATCGTTACACCCTACGGCCGCGGCGAGCCGGAGCACGCCAACTCGCCGGCCGTGCGGCAGCAGCGGGAAGCGATGGTGACGATGGGCCTGCTGTACGCGACCGACGAGTTCCCGTCAGGCTACAGGACGACCGAGGCCGGGCGCCGGCACGTCGAGCGCCTGACGCAGATGAGCCCGGGGCGCGCGTCTGACAGCACCCCGCTCGACGAGCTGTTCGATGAGCGTGAGCGGCAGCAGAACAACATGATCTTCGCTGCCGCGAATATCAGGGCGCACGCGGAGGCGTTCCGTGAGGTGACCGACCGCATCGTGAACATCCTCATGACCGGCGGCGGTGGGCACGACGAGGTCATCGACGAGACGGAGGTCATGAACACCGACACCTACGTCGACCATGTGCTCATGACCGAGGCGGCTGGCAAGATCGACGAGAAACGCCGGCGTGTCTCCAAGCTCGAGCAGTTGCTGTGTCAGATCGTCGACGCCTACTTTGGGAAACAGCCTATTCGCGATGCCATCGCTGAGGCACGTGAACTCGTCAAGGACGTGCCACGGGAGGTCAGGTCGTGAAGGACGACCTGGTCTGCATCAGGCCCAGCGCTGGAGGAAACCTCACCTGGGCCAGCAGGGCTGCGTGCATACGCAGCCTGCGCGAGTTCAGCCCGGCCCCGCGGGCTGCGCACCGTGTCGTCCGGTTCTGGTCGACCCGGTATGGTAAATGGCGGTATTGTCGAGTCCTAGACCCGACTCGGTGCCGCAAACAGAAGTCGAAACCGGGCACCTAGCCCGGTCGTGCGGGGGTGAGCTCCCCGCGCCTGATGATGGCAGCTCACAGAACATGGAACCCGGAGAGAACCATGCAGGATAACAACAAGATCATCGACAAGATCCGCAAGGTGCTGGCCCTCACGTCCTCGCCGAACGAGGGTGAGGCGGCGAGCGCGGCAGCACGCGTGCAGGAGATGCTCGCCAAGTACAACCTTCAGCTCGGCGACGTCATCGAGAAGAAGGCGGACGAGGCGATCCAGATCTACAAGGGCATGCGCACGCCTTCCCGGCCCTGGTGCCGGCAGATCGCGGTAGCGACCGCCAGTCTGTACTTCTGCCGCTACTACTACACGTTCGTCAAGGAGGGTGCCGCGCGCAAGTGCGGCTACATCCGCTACGACGAGCACTATTTCGTCGGCCGTCCGCACAACGCGGCGGTCGCCATGATGATGTTTGAGTACCTGACCAAGACTGTCGAGCGGTTGGCGGTCGCGGGCAGCAAGTCGGTGCCGGCCACCGAGCGGACCTCCTACATGACCTCGTTCCGCACAGCCTGCGCCCTGCGCCTGAACGCCCGCATCTACGCCCGGCTCACCGAGACCATCAAGTCGGCGACCCGCAGCACCGAGGTCAATGGTAGCGGCGGTGCCCCCAGCAGCAACCTCCCCGCGCTCGCCAGCCTGTACCAGCAGGCGAAGCAGGAACTGCAGGAGTTCATGGATGAGAACTTCAGCAAGAACAGTATCAAAGAGAAGGTGACCAAGGTCGTCTACAACCACAGCAAAGGTACCCAGGACGGCGACAAGGCCGGTTCCTCGATCGGCCTCGACCAACAGGTCGGTGCGGGTGGCAAGCCCTCCGCACTGATCGGGAGGACCTGATCATGGCTCGAATGATCGTCAGCGAGCGCGAGCGCCTGCTTCACGGCGCCGTCCACGACCTCAGCAGCGCATTGCAGCACGTGCTGCGCGCGATCGACCTGTCGCAGGCGAACGGCGACGCGAGTGTCACCGTTCGCCAACCCCTGATCGAGGCACTCGCGTGCATCGACACAAGCCGCATCGAACTGGAAGGATTCATCGGATAAAGCCGAAACGGCGCGCGTCGTCGCGCCGTCGTGCCGATCTGGTCCACGGCACCTGATGATGGCAAACCAAACCCGGAGAGAAACCACATGACCAAAGGTCGCAAGGTCAACCCGAGATATGCAAGCAAGAAGCGGACACCCCGCCCGACGAGGGAAGAGTTGAGCCGGCGTCTGCAGGATCTCAGTACAGAACTGCGCATCGTGGAATCTGTGCGCGCCAGTGCCGAGGAGCGTGCAGGCCGATACTGGGAGGAGATCACGAAGCTGAAGCAGTACCTGGAGGAGGCCCAGGCAGGATCACGACATGCCTATGAGCAGCGCGACGATACGATACGCGAGCGCAACGAGGCCGAGGCTCGCATGTGGCGCCAGGCAGGAGCGCTGCAGCTGATCTGGGCCGAGTTCGCGCCGTACAACATGCTCGGCGCTGACCCCAATCGCCTGAAGAACTCGCTGCGCGTGATCCACGGCATCGCCGAGCAGGCACTCGGCAGACAGAGCCTGGGTTGCGGCCTTTTCGAGGCCGCGCAACTGCGGAAGACCAACTAGCCGAAACCGGGCGCCCTTCGCCCGGTCGCGCGGACCTGACCCGCCGCGCCTGATGATGGCAGGTCGAAACAAAATTCCCCGGAGAGAAAGATATGATCACCGAAAACAAGCTGAAACGCGTACCGCGCATCTACCGCTGGATTGAGGGCTACGCCACTCTCATGGTCGGTGGTGGTGGTGTCATGATGCTGCTCCAGCAGCCCCTTTGGGCGATCGCCTTCTTCACTGGCGCGATCGCTCTAAAGCTGGACCTGCGCGACACAAGGGAGGGTTACTGATGGTACGGGAAAAGGAGGTCGTAAATCTCGAGTGCCTCGACCGCGACGACCTGTCGGATTACATCCGCAAGCACCAGGACGATCCGGCCTACAGCTACCAGGTGTCGATCGCGCAAACCATCCGTGAGGCCCAGGCGGCGCAGTTGACAGGGCAGATCTCCCGCGCCCTCACCCTCGAGAAGCATGCGGACGCGCTCTACAAGCTCCTGCCGCAGGAGGAGCGCTGGTGAGAAGTCGAAACGGCGCGATGACGCGCCGTCGTGCAGCACCCGGCCCCGCTGCGCCTGATGATGACAGGGCCCCCGGAGAGAGAAGATGAAGAAGGCATCAGTTGACCCACGCGAAGCGCGCCTGCCGGTTTGGGCACGCGACGAGCTCGACACGCTACGCCGCAAGGTCACGGATCTGCAGAAGGCGCTCACAACTATCACCGAGTGCAACAAACCGGCCCAGTTCTGGGTCGACCTCGGGCCATCGAGCAACACCCCCGGTCGCTTCTACCTGCAACAGCCGCGGATGCACTTCGGCGTGGACCCGATGGACGACGGTTTCGGTACCCAGCACCTGCAGCTGATCCATCGCGAGGAAGGTGGTCAGCACTACCTCGAGATCAACGGCAAGCAGGCCCTGTACGTGCGTCCGTATGCTAGCAACGTCCTGCGGATCATGGTGTGAGCACCATGACCAAGTTCAAGCAGGGCAAGGAAGCTGCGGACCGGGTGCGCCAGCACCACGCGGACGAAGAGCAGTACGAACTGCCCGAACCCGACGTGACCCCCGCTACCCACCCCGACCATCACACGGTCGGCAAGGAGTTCATGGGTCACGACTACCGGCGACACGGGTGGCCCGCGGTGCGCTGGTTCTGCGAGTCACATGACCGATGCGGCTACTGGATGTACGCGACCGACGGGTCCGGTCATTGGACCAATGTGTCGGAGCGCGCAATCGGCCGCAGCTTCCACGAGATCGAGCGCTTGCCGTCCGGTCGCCTGATCTGTGCGGGCTGGCGGGTTCCAACTTATACTTGAAAGGAGGAGACATGCGTGCGCAGCGAAGGACCGCCGAACCTCGATGGGGTGTCGTCGGAGCTGCGATTACGTTGGCTGCCGCTGCCGGTTACTTCAGTGTAACCGGCATGGCAGCACTCTATGCGGGGTCGGCGATCGGGGTCAGCGTAATCTTTGCGGCGATCGAGATCGGTAAATTGGCAACCGCCGCTTCCCTGCATCGCTACTGGCCCGGTCTGTCGTGGGTCGTTCGGATCGGACTGATGGTGGCCCTGCTGGCCGCCATGCTCCTGACCTCGGCTGGTGTGTACGGCTACCTTCTGCGGGCCTACCTGTCGCGCGCACCAGCACTCACCTCAGCGCAGCAGGTGGTAGCCTCACAAGAACGCCTGATCGTCGACCTGGAAGCGCGCCTGCGTGCGGCGCCTGCCAAGATCAACCTGCCTTCTCGCATCTCGTCCCGCGCGATGACGATCGCTGCACAGGCGCAGGCAGCAGAACAAAAGAGACAGGCGACAGATAGAATGCGCCTGACGACCGAGTACCAAGCTGCTCTACAACGGCTGGCGGAATTGCGCACAACAGCGGCCGAGGTGGAGGTGGAACTTGGACCCGCAAGAACACTCGCCACGTGGCTCAACCTGGGGCAGTCCGGTGCTGTAGAGGTGCTGACCTTGATCTCGGTGTTGTGCCTCGATCCGCTAGCCGTCCTGCTGATGATGGCCGGCAGTGGGCGCGCACAAAACCTTCCTATCAGGCGGGTCAAGAAGAAACGAAAAAGTCTCAAGAAGAAGGTGCGTAAAAGCTTACCGCGAGTAACACCAACCTACACAACACCAGTAGCGCGTTTAACAAGCAGCAAGAAGGGGTAAAACCTATGGGTATCGAAGAGATCCGCGCCGCACTTGCGCGGCGCGTCATGGAGCGGGGTCGACAGGCGGCTGTTGAGTCCCGAGTGCTGGACGTGGTCCGGTGCCTCCAAGAACTGCTCGGCCTGCTGCCCGAGGACGAGGTCGAGCAGTTCAGACAGGAGATCCAGACATGCGGCGAGTTATGATCTTTACAGCATCGGTGGTACCGGCGCTGTGCTTCACCGCGTTCATGGCGGTGGCGCACTACTGCCAGGTCAAGCAAGCGCTCGGTCTGCCGACCACTTTCTGCACCAGGCGGTGATGCCTGGTATGATCGGAGAGGAGTTTAGCATATGAAACGATACACGGTACACGACTACGTGGTGCGAGCACTTGCTGGATCTGTGTCACGCGGATACGTGACGACCGATCCGCTGGTGGTCGCTGAGATCGAGAAGTTCTACAAGTACGCGCGCGAGATGTACGGCTACTCGCGTAGCGGTGCCGACAGGTGGCTCTCGTGTGCGAGCAGTGAGCGGTTAGACGCTGTGGTCGACCAGATCAGGGATGCCGATAAGCTCCTTCGCTTCAAGGCGGCCTGGGATCGGCTGAGCTCGGAGCAGCGGCAGCAGGTCGTCAATTGGGTCGAGGTGTTGTCAGCGACAGGTCGTCAGGTCGATCAGGGACCCGCCAGCCCGCAGACGCCTCAGGTCACCTGTGACCGCTGCGGCATCCTGAAGCGGCCCGCGAATGAGGCGGATCACAACTGCGGAAGCTGCGGGGAACTGATATGACAGATCAGGAACCCAAACGTGTCGACGTGCAGGTTATGGAGCTGCTGCCCGGTCTGATGAACCGCGTCCTGCGGCTCATCGAATGGGGTGGGTACAGTAAACCGAAGACGCTGTCCTTGCCGAACTACACCGTCAGGCATCTGAGCCTGAAGACCGGAAGCATCTTCTGGCAACAGAGGCGTTCATTCGGTCACAAGGAACCGGCCAACTGGTACAAGGTGCTCTGATGGACTGGGAGCACACCCTGTCGCAGCACGGGGTGCCCTACGCGACCCGCGGGCCTAACGTGGCCCGCGGTGCGATAGCTGTAAAATGTCCGTTCTGCGGGCCGGCAGATCCGTCCGAGCACCTGGTCATCGACCTCGGTGGCAAGGGTTGGCTCTGCCGGCGCTCGCGTGAGCACAGGGGCCGCTCCGCGACACGCCTTCTGCAGGCGCTCCTGGGCTGCACGCGCGAGCAGGCGCAGCGCCTATCAGGCGAGCGCAGCATCCCCGACGATATGCTGTCGATCGTCCGCGCGCGCCTGGGCCTCGACCTGCCTGCGGCTGTGCAGATGCGGAAACCACCGAACATGCCTGCCGGGTTCAAGCGATTCACCGGACTGCCCTCGTCGCGCCCGTTTGTCCACTATCTAGCGGGGCGGGGTTTTGACGACCGGCAGATCCGCGACATGATTGACAGATACGACCTGCGGTACTGTGTGCGGGGTTCGTTCGGCGGCCGGGTGATCTTCCCAATCAAGAGAGACGGCACACTGGTGTCGTGGACCGGCAGATCTATCAGCGCCGGGGCGCGCCTGCGGTACAAGACGCTGCCCGAGGACCCGGACGCTGCACGCGACCTCGACTGCGATCCGGCGGTCGCGCCCATATCGCACTACCTGCTGTGGGAAGACGAGCTGCGCGCGACCGAGGCCGACACCGTATCGATATCTGAAGGTCCTTTTGACGCACTACGTGTAGCGCTCCTGGGCCGCGAGCTCGGCGTTTGTGGCACCTGTGTGTTCACCGCCGAACCGTCCGACGAGCAGGTCGGACTACTTCACGAGATCTTGCCTCGATTCAAACGGCGACTGCTCCTGCTGGATCAGAGTACTGTTAACGCGACGATGCGGATCAGCGCCGCACTCGCCGGGTTGTCAGTTGAACCTGTGTACCTGCCAGCAGGGTTGAAGGACCCAGGTGAGATTCGCAGTACAAAAGACCTGGCCCAAGTCCTTTCTATATAACCGACGATTTTTCTTGAGGTAAAGTCCGCTTTACCCTACCTTGACTCTATGCCGAGTTGCGTGGCATCTCTCCGCGGTGCTGGGGACCCCCGTCGCAATAGTCCCCGTTTACTCTTTTACTGAACAGGGTTCGGAGAGCTTGGAGTCAAAAGGGAGGCAGGGCCCGATGATAGGCAAAGCACCGATGGCACCCGGTATGGATCAGGGTGCTCTGGGATGGATGATCAGGACAGCGAGAAAGAACCACTGGCGGGTTTCCGCCTACATCGATCTGGACGACCTGATGCAGGACGGGTACTTTTACTGGTTACGGATCGGCAGCAGGTACCCAGATGTCAAGGACCAGCCGCTCCGCATGCGCTTGTTTCAAACCGCATTCAACAATCACCTTACAAATCTGGCGACTCGACGCACCCGCCAACCGAACTTCCTCCCCCTGATGGTGCAGCAGCTCGAAGAAGAAGCCGGCCGAACGCCTGAGCACGAGCTGATCGAACTCCCCCCAACGACCATCGCCTACTCGGATCATGGTATCTGTCGCAACCTAGTACGCCGCGCGATTGAAGCGCTCGGCAGCGACGCTGGTGCCGCCGCATGGCGTGCTCCGTACGACCGGCGAGCCGACGGCACACGCGAGACTACCAACGAGCGGCTGTGCCGCATCGTGGGCGTGGACCCCACCCAGATCAACATGCTTGCAGTACTCCGCGCGGCGCTCTGATACGCCGCGGTATGTACCTGGTACAAGGTCTTCTACCTGGAGAGACAAACAAGATGCCAGTTGAGATCACCCGGCGCGTCGAGTTCGACGCCGGTCATCGCATTCCGAACCATGCGTCAAAATGCCGCAACATCCACGGTCACCGCTACCGCCTGGAGGCGACCGTGTCAGGGGCCGTCCTAGAAGCCCGCGGCGAGTCGGACGACGGGATGATCGTCGACTTCGGCCTCCTCAAGCAGGTCATGAGCGAGTGTGTCGCCGACAGGTGGGACCACGCCTTCCTCTGCTGGGAGGGTGACCACTCGATGTGCTGGGTTCTGGAGCACGCGCGCGACGAGCTCGGCGATCACCGCACGGTCATCATGCCCGATGTGCCGACCGCCGAGAACTTGGCACAGGCGGCCTTCCGCCTGATCGACGGGGGGTTGCAAACGGCAGGCGCACCGTTCGAGCTCGTGCGGGTGCGCCTGTACGAGACCCCGAACTGCTGGGCCGACGCGACGAGGGGGGAGACCTGAGATGCCGCACACCGCGGAGGAGCTCGCGAAGGTCGAGGTCACAGGGCCGGTGCTGTTCGCCGACGGCGCACGCGGCATGGCCCGACAGGAGTTTCAGGCGGTCGGCATCGAGCGCCTGCGCTACGTGTGGTCGCGGAAGGACCGCGACGACAAGGGCCGCACCTATTGGGCGGTCGATGGCACCGAGGTCGCGGATCTTGCGCATGCCGCCGAGATGCTCAACCGCGATCCAGACCCCGAGTCGCCGGCCGAGCAGTGGAAGCGCTGGCGCGCGGAGCAGGACGCCTCGCCGAAGCTCGCGGGTCGTGCTCGGCGCGCGCGCAACGTGGCCGAGTGCGCCGCGCACGTGGCCCCGGTCGGCCAGTTCAGCATGTGGCGCGAGCGGGTGGATCATGCGTGGCACACCGGCATCAATCACTACGCCGACGACCTGCGCCATCAACCGCACGACCCCGGAACCTCGGTTCATCCGTACTGGTTGTACGACGTCAAGTACATGACCGGCGAGATGTCGCGGCTGCAGCACCTATGGGCCGCCGATCGCAAAGAGGACCAGGAACTGATCTGCGCGCTCGGTACCCGCTGCCGGGACTGCCCGATCCTACAGCAGATAGAGCTGTCACTCATAGAAGCACGGATCAAGAAGCCCTTCCCGCAACCCGACATCGAGGACGGGGACATCGACCTCGTCAAGACCATGACGTGCATCGGACACGTGCTGTCCCGGGGCGGCCCGCACAGCCTGCTGCACGACGGTTGCCTTATCACCAACAAGCGCGACAGGGAGGATTGAACCCAAAGCCAAAAACGGGATGGACCCGGGCGGTCCCGGAGAACTAGCGGCCCGGTCGGAAAAACCTTCGCAAAGGGTAGTACTTATGACAAGCATCTTGCAGGAACTGTCGAAAGCGGCCAGCATGAAGGCGCCGAAAGGCGGGCCGGACGAAGCTTGGTTGCGCTCGCTGGTCGAGACCATCAACGCAAAGGCCGACACCGACCAGGACTTCTGGGACAAGCTGTCCGAACCAGCACAGCAGTACGTCAACGACGGACAGCTCGCGCTGAACGAGGGCAAGCCCATCCCATCGATCGACGACAACGGCCCGGCACCCAACGGTAACGGTGCCGATCATCAGGAGCAGGACGACATGACCGACAAGACCACCAAGAAGGCGAAACCCGCTGGTGGCGGTGGAGCGAAGAAGGCAGCGGCCGCGAAACCCGCGGGCGATCCCAAGAAGAAGGCAGCGGCACCGGCCAAAAAGGCAGCGGCAGCGAAGCCCGCGGCCGACAAGGCGGCGGGTCCCAAGAAGGTATCCGGGATCAAGGTTGCGATCAAGATGGCGATCATCAAGCAGCCCGGCATCTCGCTGGAGGACCTGATCGGCAAGCTCGAGAAAGATGGCGAGAAGGTTTCGCGGTACACGACGGCCTCCATCAGGTCGGAGTTTCGCCACAGCCTGCGCGTCCTCAATCAGGCCGGGGTCACCAAGATCGATCTCTGATCTGCGGCTTCCCCCGCAGGGGTTTGTTTCAAAAAGAGCGCGGGTCGGTTGAGATCCCAGGCCCGCGCTTTTGACCTTCTCGGAACTAAAAAAGGAGCACGCCGTATGCCGTGCCTTGTCCTGCTATCCGGTGGAATGGATTCCACCGTGACGTTCTACGATCTGCTGCATAAGGCAAAGAAGGACGAGATCCTCACAACAAGTGACGGTCACCGGCGATGCTATGTTTCGGGTCCGGTTCACGCCGCCGCGTTGTACTACGGGCAGCGTCACGAGAGGGAGCTCGCGGCCGCCGAACAGATCTTCAGGATGGCGCAGGGTCAGGACTTGCCTGCGGGGAGGTTCTTCGTACCCCCGAGGCTCGAGACATTCTCGGCTGACCACTCGTGCTTGACAGGTCCCACCACCGTCGCCACGTACGAGAACCCACCCACCGAGCGCGAAGCAATGCGCGACCCGGCGTTCGTGCCCTACCGCAACCTGCTGTTCTTTACCGTCGGGGCCATGCTGGCCCGCTCGCTGGACGCGCACGTTATCGGCACCGGCATCCGCGGGGGGTACCCCGACTGCACCGAGGCGTTCGAGCGGCAGGTTGAGGCAACCCTCGAGGCGGCGGTACCTGGTACACAGTTGATACTCTACAGCGCGGCCCACGGCAGTCGTGCCGAGACGGTGTCACGTGCACGAGGTTTGTCGGGGTGCTGGGAGGCACTGGCTCTCACGGTTACCTGCTTCCAGCGAACCCCTGTGATCGGCGGCTGCGGCAGGTGCTTGCCGTGTCATCGCCGCGCGCAGGGATTCGCTGCCGCCGGCTTCGCCGACCCAGCCCTCCCAGCCCTCCCCGCCTAGGGTGCCGTTTTTCCGCGACCTGGCAGATCGCCGGGAGGAGATTTCGCGATCCCCTATGGGGACATCACCGGAGACGCCCAAGATGCCCCGCGACCGACTTGCCGCCGTTGCCGCTGTGCGTAACCTGCTGGAGTTCAGTGGTGACAACCCTTTACGAGAGGGTCTGTCCGACACCCCCGAACGGGTCGTCAAGGCTTGGGAGTTCTGGACCTCGGGCTACGGGGTGAACCCGCAAGACCTGCTGACGACCTTCGAGGACGGGGTGTGCCGCGACGAGCTTGTCTTCCAGGCCGCCGTCCCGTTCTTCTCGCTCTGCGAGCATCATATGTGCCCGTTCTTCGGCCTCGCACACGTCGGGTATATCCCGGGTGCGCGGGTCGTCGGCCTGTCAAAAATTGCGCGGGTGATCGAGGTGTTTGCGCGACGTCTCCAGGTACAGGAACGTTTGACAGGGCAGGTCGCCGACACTATTTGGGGAGGTCTCGGCGCCATGGGGGTGGGTGTCGTCATGCAGGCCCGCCACCTATGCATGGAGTCACGCGGTGTCCAAAAGATCGGCACCGTGACCACCACCACGGCCCTACGCGGCAACTTCAAGGAACGGCCCGAGGTGCGCGCCGAGTTCATGACCCTGGTCGGGGTCGCCATGCAGGGGATCAAAACGATATGAAAAAGATCGACTGGGAAGAGGTCGTGGCTTTCCTAGACAACCAGCCCTACGACCGCGACGACGGGGCGTCCCATCGGCTGGCGGACGCGCTGCGCGCCGGCCTTGCTGAACCTTCACGCGCCGATCCCGACGTCGACTGGGACGCAGTCGTCACCAGGCTGTTCGCCAAGGGCGGCAGCCTCACCTTCAACGTGCCGGAACCTGTCGCCCTTACCCCGCGGCCAATCCAGTACTCCTACAACAGGGCTGGGTCGATCATGCTGCCCCCAGGTGCGCCGTTCGACGGCAAGGAGGTGCTGATCGAGCTCGCGGCCGGCTGGGTGCAGGCGCGCTGGGAGGACGAGAGGTCCTACGAGACCCAGGACGGCAGGGAGACCACGGGCTTCTGCTGGGTATGTCTCGACGATGGTTACACCCAGCAGGAGCTCGACTGCGCGAAGCGCTGGATGCCCATCCCGTCGCCCGCCGAAGGATGATCAAAACCGATGGTGACAAAGAAGACAAAGTTTGCCGTCGATTTGATGATGGACTCGGGCATCTTCAGCGCTTGGAACCGGGGTAAGAGCCTGAACTTGCTCGACTACATCAAATACGTCAAGGACAACAAGCACCTGCTGTGGACCTACGTCAACATGGACGAGATCCCCGGCAAGTTCGGGCAGAAGCGCACCCAGCGCGACGTCGACGAGTCTGCCGAGATCAGCTACTACAACCTGCAGACCATGAAGTCGCACGGCCTGCACCCGATCCCGGTCTTCCACCAAGGGGAGCGCTTCACCTGGCTGGAGCAGCTTCTGAAAGACGGCGAGGACTACATCGGTATCTCGTCGGCGAAGGACCTCAACCGACCCGCGCAGCAGGCCTGGCTGGACCAGGTGTTCTCGATCCTGTGCGACGGGCGCGGGCGGCCCATCATCAAAACCCACGGCTTTGGCATCTCGCGGGTCGCCTTCCTGCTGCGCTATCCCTGGTGGTCGTCCGACTCGACGACCTGGTCGCTGACCCCGGGCTACGGTTCGATCCTGGTCCCACCCTGGGACGGCCGCAAGTTTGACTACAGCCGGTCTGCCTTCCGGTGCGTCACCTCAGGCGTGCAGCAGACAGGTGCGACCCTGCAGAAGCGCCAGTTCGAGGCCCTGGGTCCGCAGCAGCAGGCCGTCGTTCTGCGCTACCTCGCCGAGATCGGGGTGACTCTCGTCGAAGCGCGCTACAGCACCCAGCAGCGCCGGCGATGCGTCCTGCACTACTATCTGCAGCTGCAGAAGCATCTGGATGGTGTCAACTTCCGAGGTCACGGCAAGGCGAAGTCAGAGGGCATGGCTCCCTTCCGCACCAACATCGTCTACGCGACGATGCTCGACAAGGCGTGGGGCCAGCTGATGAACGAGCTCGGGGCGCGCACCCGCCTCCTGTCCTATTGGGAGATGCGCGACCAGCCCAGCGAGGTGCTCGCCCGGTATGTCGAGACAGGCACCCACGGTCCGTGGGTGCCGCGGGCACCGAAGCAATCATGGAAGTCAGAGGCCTACCGGAACTACCGCCGAGCGGCCCTGCACAGGAGAGGTTTGCAGGATGGAGAGGAAATTACTGCTTGAGGCGGCGGAGAGCGTCGCACCAGCACTGTCCGCGACCGACATCATGCCAATCATGCAGTGCCTGTGGTTCTCAGGCGACTCGGTCATGGCCTACAACGACGTGATCGCGCTGCGCGCGCTTCTGCGCACCGACTTCTCCGGCGCCGTCTCAGGCAAGACCCTGCTCGCGCTCCTGCGCGCCTCGCGCGCGAAGGACGTCGAGACGATCGCGGCGGGTGACGCCCTGAAGATCAAGGCCGCGGGTGCGCGCATGACCCTGCCGGTGCAACCGGTCGACCACTTCGTGTTCGAGTTCCCCAAACTGGAGACGGTGCCACCATTGCCGATCGACAACACTGCGTTCTTGCAGGCGCTCGCCGCTTGCATGCAGTCGATCGGCGACGACACGGGGCACCCCGACACGCTCGGCGTGACCCTGATCGCTGGCAAAGACTCGATTACCCTATACTCGACCAACAACCGCACCATGACCCGCGCTGTCCTGCCCGTCAATAAGGGTGCCAAGCTTCACAAGCTGGCCGCACGCTCGGTCCTGCCTGCGCTGTTCTGCGCACAGCTGCTCAAGCTGGCACGCAAGGGTATCAACCTGCAGATCGACGACATTGAGGCGCATCTCACAGCGCCCGACGCCAGCATGTACGGCAAGCTGGTTCAGGTCGACAAGCCCCTCGACTTTGACGGGATATTTGGTCATCACGTGCCTGGTGATTACCGCAAGCGTCTCCGCGAGATCCCGAAACGATTGGCACTCGCGCTTGAACGTGCGACGATCGTCGCCGGCGAGGACAGCAAGACCCTCCTGTCGGTCAAGGAGGGCAAGCTGCGGCTGGTCACCACCACCGATGGTAAGGGCGAGATACGCGACGTGCTGGCCTTCCCCGACCACGAGGATGCCGAGTTCTCGGTCAAACCGAAGGTGCTACGCGCGGCGATCGACGGTCAGGAGAAGATGCTGATCACCAAGCAGTGCGCGGTGCTGGAGCACGGCTCGATCCTGCATCTGGTCGCCGGCCAGGGCTGAGCGGGGGCATGGGGTTCTTTCCCGCAGGGCCTGCCCGGCCGCAGGGTCCGCGCGATCTCGGCGGGATCTCCCTCGCCACCCTTCACAAGGGCGGTTGCAGCATCTGCCCGCTGAACCACCAGCGCGGGCTGCACCATCCGCAGATGAAGCCGCACGGTGCGACAAAGCCCCGCGTCTACATGCTGGGTGAGGCGCCCGGCGAGAAGGAGGATGAGAAGGGTCGGCCCTTCGTCGGGCCCGCTGGCAGCATGCTTCGCCAGCACATGCCCGACAAGTGGCGCGACGACAGGATACGCTGGAACAACGTCGTCCGCACCCGGCCTCCTGACAACCGAGACCCGGCACCTGTGGAGATCGAGTGTTGTAGACCCAGTATCGTAGCCGACGTAGAGGAGGCGGCACCCGAAGCAATATTTGGTTTCGGCAACGTGCCTCTGCACTGGGCGACCAGGCAGACAACTATCTCCAACTGGAACGGACGGCGGATACCCGTGCGGATCGGGAACCACACCTGCTGGTACTTCCCGATGCTGCACCCGTCCTTCATCCTGCACCTGCCCTCGCGGCGGTCGGCGGAAGAGTGGGAGTTCATATTTGCGCTGAACCTGTACCAGGCCTTCGAAGCCGTGGAGGCGGGCCTTCCCAAACCTGTGGTGCACACGCCCGAACGTGCGCTCGCCAACGTCGAGGTCGTGGACGGGTCAGGCGGGGAGGCGGACGTCAAACGTGTCGTTGAACTGATCCGGGGGTTGTACGACGAGAAGACAGCCGGCCTCGACTACGAGACCAAGCGCCTGCGACCGTACTACAACGACTCGCGCATCCTGTCAGTTGGACTGTCCTCGCGCACGTCGACCTTCGCCTTCCCTGTCGACCACCCTGGGGGCTGGAAGAAGACGCGATACCGCGACGCTGTCGTCGACGAGTACAAGCGATTCCTGTACGAGGCGCCCACCATCAAGATCGCACATCAGCTGGCCTTCGAGCACGAATGGTCGGGCTGGACGTTTGGTCGGGACTGCATCCGCAAAGGTTGGGAGGACACCGCGTCACAGGCCTACATCCTGGACGAGCGCCCCGGCCACGGCAAGTGCCATTCCCTCAACTTCCTGTGTGTTCAGTACTTCGGGCTACCGATCAAAGACCTGCACAGGCTCGACAAGGACAATCTGGACAAGGCGCCGATCCGCGACGTGCTGCAGTACAACGCGGTCGACGCGCGGTACTGCCGCTTCCTGCATTTCCCGCAGATGCAGCGTCTGCGCGACGAGTGCCTTGAGGTCGTCTACCGCCGACACATGCGGCGGATCCCGACCATGGTCCTGACCCAGATGAAGGGCATCCCGATCGACCAGGAGGTGGTGGCAGACTTCGACGAGAAGTTCACCAAACAGAAGGCGAAGATCGAGGCAGAGATCGCCGCGATCGACGTCGTGCAGCTGTTCGCGAAAAAGAAGGGTGCGCCGTTCAACCCGGGGTCGAACCCGGACATCATGTACGTGCTCAACAGACTGCTACTACTTGGCGTCGCGAACTGCGACGAGTCGATCCTCAAACCACTCAAGCATCCTTTTGCGAAGACCATCCTGCGGTACCGAAACGTCACCAAGCTACACTCAACCTACGTCAAGTGCCTGATGCTGGGCAGTTCTGATCTGCATCCTGACGGCCTGATCCGCCCGTTCCTGGCAACGACTAAGACACGCACCTGGCGCACCTCATCCGAACAGCCTAACTCACAAAATTTTCCCAAGCGCGAGAATAAAGAACTGCGATCACAAGTCCGCAAGCGCGGCCACAAGGTCGTATCCTTCGACTATGGGCAGATCCAGGCGCGAAACGTGGGGATGGAATCGCGCGACCCAGTGCTGGTCAAAGCTTTCTGGGACCATTACGACATCCATACCGCCTGGACCGAGATCATCGTCAAGTTATACCCCGCTTGGATCAAGGAGGGTGCAAAGACGCTCGCCACCGATCCCAAATTGTTCGAGAAGTACCGCGATCGCACGAAGAACGAGCTGGTGTTTCCCTCGTTCTTTGGTGCACAGGCGACGTCGGTCGCTCGCTACCTTGGGATCCCCGACAACATCGCCAAGGAATTGCACGATCGCTTCTGGGATCGCTTTGGCGGCATCAGAAATTGGCACCGACGCCTGGAGGCGAACTACAAGAAGACAGGCTACGTGACTGGGCACTCGGGTTTCAGACGGCGGGGTCCCATCAGCCCGAACGAGCTGATCAACGCGCCGATCCAGGCGGACGAGTCCCTGATCGTCTGCGACGCCATGGCACGCCTGTCGGAGCTCGGACCGGAGGAGTACCAGGCCAATATGGAGATCCACGACGATCTCACCTTCATATGGCCGACAGAGAAGGTTGACGAGTACTCCGAGGTCGTGATCCGCGAGATGCTGCGGATCGAGTATGATTGGATTAACGTGCCGCTGGTCGTCGACCGCAGCATCGGCGACGACTGGGCCTTCAAGGAAGGTGCGGGTCGGTTCGAGACGAAGCGCGACGGTTCGTACTACGAGATCAAGAAATGAGGTCAAGGTGACTATCGGGTTCGCAGACTTTGTCGGATTCCTCGCGCGCGAGATGACCAAGGGCGTCACCGCGGGGACGGCGCTCCGGCGGGCCGTGATCCACTTCCTGCCCCGCGGGCCTGCGGACAGGCCTGATCAGGGCCTCGCTGTCCTGCTGTCCCTGATCCAGGCGGAGATGCTGAAGGGCAAGAAGCCCTGCCAGGCCCTGCGCGTCGCCATTGAAAAGCTGGACTGGCAAATACGCGATGGGGCGAAGCGGCAAACCCGGGCGTGCATCCGAGGTCGCAACGAAGAACACAAAATAGCGCGTGATCGACTTCCCGACAACCTGCTGGACGACCTAGATGAGGAGATCCCGTTTTGAAGAACAACAGGGTTCTTCCGAGACGTCCACGCCAGCCGCGTTACATGCCGGACTGGTCCGACGACAAGGTGGCACGCGAGGTCCTGCTCGACACCTACATCAACAAGGCACGTAAGGAGTTCAAGGCCGCGCGCCGCCGTATCACCGAGGTGCTCTCCGCGGAAGGGGATCCACCGTCACCGATCGAGATGCGGCGCATGGAGTTCGACGCCGTCGTCAAGATCGCCGAAGCCCTGGGAGTGAAATTACTCTGATGTCCCTTATCACCAAGCATCGCCCACGCAACTTCTCCGAGGTCGTCGGCCAGGAGACGGCTGTCAAGGTTCTGGAGGGCCTGGTTAAACGCGGGGAGGCGCACGCCTTCCTCCTGTCGGGGCCCGCAGGCACCGGCAAGACCTCCCTCGCGCGGATCGTCGCGCGCGCTCTCGGCATCCTCGACAAGGACATGCTCACGATCGCGGCGGCCGTCAAAACAGGCGTCGGTGACATGCGCGACGTGCTGGAGCTGACGCTCTACGCACCGCTCGGTAAGGGCAGCGGGCGCGCGATCATCCTCGACGAGGCGCACCGCTTGTCGGCCAACGCGTGGGACTCGCTACTGCTCGCGATCGAGGAACCGCAGAAGCATGTATACTGGTTCCTGTGCACCACCGACCCGCGCAAGATACCGGCGACCATCAAGCAGCGCTGTGCAGACATCAGCCTCAAGCCCGTTCCTGACAAGGTGCTGGGTACGCTGTACGACCGGGTGTGCAAGGTCGAGAAGATCAACTTGCCAGGTGACGTCGGCGACCTGATCATCCGCGAAGCCAACGGCTCACCGCGGCAGATGCTGGCGAACCTGGACGTGTGCCGCGATGTCAGCAGTCTGAAGGACGCGGCAAATCAGCTCAAGAAGGTACTCGACACCGAGCCTGTGATCGAGCTCGCGCGGTTCCTGCTGAACGGGGGTGGCTCGTGGGCGAAGGTCGCCGCGATCCTGGTCAAGCTGAAGGAGGAGCCCCCGGAGTCGGTTCGCATCGTCGTTGTGAACTACATCGCCGGCTGCATCAGGAACGCCAAGGCTGAGAAGGAGGTCTGCCACCTGCTCAGCGTGCTGGAAGCGTTCGCGACACCCTACAACCCGGCCGAGGGGCAGGCACCCCTCCTGCTGTCGGTGGGCAGGGTATTGTATTCAGGAAATTGACAGGCCGCGAGGGAAAGGGACCGATGAAACGAACACCACCGGAAAGAGCTCCCGCGAAGTCCGCGCCTGAAAAGCGCGAACGCGCACCACCCGCAACCAACCCGGTCGACGATGAGCTCTACAGCGAGCTCGAGCTGGCGCTGCGGATCGACGAGAACGCGCTCGACGAGGCCGAGATCAGGCAGGTCGACTGCTACCATGAGGCGAGTAAGCAGCTCAAGTTCCTGATCTCGCGCAGGGACGCGGCGAAGCAGCATCTCGCCGAGGCGGAGGCCGAGGCCTACCTACACGTCAAGTCTTTCCTGGAGAAGGCTGAGGCGGACGGCAAGAAGAAGGCGACCGAGAACGAGATCAAGGCCCACGTCGTACAGGACCGGCAGGTACGCGAAGCGAACGCCACGCTGCTCGCGCTCTCTGAGCAGGTCGGTAAGTGGCAGGCGCTGGTGTCCTCCTTCGAGCAGCGCTCCTACGCGCTAAAGGATCTGGCGGCCCTATGGATCGCCGGTTACAACGGCGCCCGCGCGCCGCTGGTTCGCGACGTCAACAGGGAGGCGCTTGCCGCCGAGCGAAGGAGGCGCTCGTGACCGAAAGCCTGATCGCGGGGGCGGCGCTAGTGCTGACCGCCGCCTTGTTCACGGCAGCTACCATCAACTACTACTTCCACTGCAAGCTGGGGTTCCACAGGCAGCTCATGCGTGATGCCGCGCACCCCGCAACACAAAGGAGCGACATCGGATGATCATGCGAGCTGAGAAGAAGCGGGGCGCGTCAGGCCGAAGGCCCGGGAAGGGTTTCAAGTACAAGCCGCGGAACGCCGAGGCCGTCAAGGCGCGGGCCGAGCAGTCCGGCGGCCGGTTCGACTCGGCGTTCAAGTCGAGCTTGGATCTGTGGCGCCCCAAGGAGGGCGACAACCTGGTGCGTATCCTGCCCCCGACCTGGGACAGCGATCACTACGGCCTCGATATCTGGGTGCACAAGTTCATCGGTGCCGACAACGGTACCTACCTGTGCAACGAGAAGATGGTCAACAAACCGTGCAAGGTCTGCAACGCCATGCGCGAGGCCAAGGCCGAGGGCGAGGCAGACGAGGTGAAGGCGCTGACGCCGGCCCGGCAGGTCGTCTACTGGATCCGCGATCGCGACGACGACGCCAACCCACCGAACCCGCAGCTGTTCGCTGTGTCCTGGCAGGCCGACAAGGACATCGCAAAGGAGTGCCACGACAACCGCACCGGCAAGCTGCTGCTGATCGACCATCCCGACGACGGCTACGATCTACGCATCTTCCGCGAGGGCAAGGGGCTGCGCACCCGCTACAAATACAGCGTAGCGCGCGACAACTCGCCGATCGACGACGATGCCGAGGTGCAGGACAACATCCTCGCTTTCATCACCGACAACCCGCTGCCGTCCTGCCTGCACTACTACAGCAGCGAGCACATCCAGCGCGCGCTGGAAGGTGTCGGCGGCGAGAAGGACGAGGAACTCGACGAGCGACCGGACCGCACCAAGCGGCGCCCGGCAGACGAGGAGGACGACGAGGACGGGGGCAAAAAGAAACCGGCACGCGGGCGATCCAGCGAGGATGAGGACGAGCGTCCGCGTCGTACCAAGCCTGCGCGCGACGAGGATGAAGACGAGGACCCCGAGGACGAGGAAGAGCAGGACGAGGAGGACAACGACGCCGAGGCCGAGGAGGCCGGTAGCGACGAGGACGATGACGATGCCGATCCTGAGGATGAGGAAGCCGGCGAAGACGCTGACGAAGACGAAGCCAGCGACGACGAGGACGAGGATCCTGAGGACGAGGAGGAACAGGCACCCCGCAAGAGGCCGGCCGCCGCGAAGCCGTCCCGCGAGCCTGAGAAGCCGCGCAAGTCGGGCACGACCCGGGTGCAGCCGCGGGAACCGGCGAAGACCTCCAGGGTCGCAGGCAAGACCCAGCGTACCGGCAGCGGCAGGAAGCAATACGACCGGGACTAGCCTTTGCCATGTATTGGCGCAAAATACCTGGGTACGGGCTGTACGAGGTGTCCAGTTTCGGCGAAGTTCGTCGGGCATTGGATTCCCCCAGAGGTCATGGCACGTACCCAGGGCGCCCCTGCAAACAAGCAAAGTCAGCTGCCGGTCGAGCTAACTTCACCTTGGTGAATGATCTTGGTCAGTGGAAACGCGGAATTTTGGCTAGTACTTTAGTCGCCTTAGCCTTTATTGGTCCGCGACCTTCCCCCAAGCATGGGGTACTCCACAAGGATGATGATAGAGGCAATGACCATATCGGCAACCTGTACTAGGGTACCCACAGTGACAATGGAAAGGATGCCGTCAAGAATGGGCGCATCCCTACTGGCCGTCAGCACCACCTGTGGAAACACGGGCGGAATTGCAAGAAGCGAGACTAGGCGACCTGTTGCAGGAATGCAACAGGTCTGGGCCGCGTCGTAGGAGAGGGCAGGGGTGCCGTGAACGGTTTTCCGGCACCCCCCACCGCAGGGAGGCCCAAAAACCGCCCCAGCAGCTCCCGCAGATGCATTTTCAGGCGTGATTAGGCAAGGAGTAGCAGCGATGGCGCAGCGGGTGCGCGCGAACGCGAAGGAACGGGCAGCGGGAGGTGGGAACTACTTCTCGCTGGCCCGACAGGATGTCGAGTTCATCCCGACAGGATCCAAGCTGCTCGATCTGGCCTTGGGCGGTGGGTGGGCCGAAAGGCGTATCGCCAACATCATCGGCGACAAGTCGAGCGGGAAAACCTTATTGTGTATCGAGGCCGCGGCGAACTTCGCGCGCAAGTACGCGAAGGGTGAGATCAGGTATCGGGAGACCGAGGCGGCCTTTCTGCCAGAGTACGCCGGTGCGCTCGGCATGCCCCTATCGCGGGTCGACTTCGGTGACCCACAGAAGCCTCTGGAGACGGTCGAGGACCTGTTCGAGGACCTCACCGCGATCGTCAAGGTGGCGAAGCGACCGACTCTGTACATCCTCGACTCGCTTGACGCCTTGTCGGACCGCGCAGAGATGGAGCGCGACTTCGACGAGGGTTCCTACGGGACCCAGAAGGCGAAATACATGTCCAAGATGTTCCGCATGCTGATACGCCAGCTCGCCGTCAAGAACGTGACGATCCTGGTCGTCTCACAGATCAGATCGAAGATCGGGGTCACCTACGGCGAGCAGACAACGCGCACCGGCGGTCGGGCGCTGGACTTCTACTGCTCCCAGGTGCTGTCGCTCGCGCAGACCGGCAAGGACGTGCGGACGGTCGGTGGCATCAAGCGGGTTGTCGGGGTCGACGTGCTGGGTCGGGTGAAGAAGAATAAGATCGGCCTGTCGTTCCGCGAGGCGGAGTTCAACATCTCCTTCGGTTACGGCATCGAAGACGTTGCCTCGTGTGTCGCCTGGCTGAAGCAGGCGAAGGCCCTTAACCGCATCGGGGTTGACGGGCGAAAGGATGCCGACAAGGAGTACCTACACGCGCTGCAAAAGAAGCCCGACAAGGAGTTCTGGGCCGAGGTCGCGAACCTGCACAAGGCCGTCGATGCACGCTGGCGCGAGATCGACGCCTCCTTCCTGCCGACGAGGCGAAAGTATGGACAAGAGCAGGCGTAGAAAGCATCGGGTGGTACTCGAGATCACCATGGCCCGCGAGTGCGGACTCGTCGAGGCGATGCAAGCGCTGACCCACGCCCTCGAGCAGGGTGACTTTCGCTCCTGGGGCATCGACAAGGCGCTTCCGCTCGACTACCGCAAGACCCTGACCAAGGTCGCCGGCTACGACAAGCAGTATCTGATCGACAACATCGAGGCGGCGATCGACACGCTGCGTGATGCTCGCACGCAGCTGGTGCGAACGGAGCCGCGGCCATGAGGCGGCCTCGGCCCATGCAGTTAGCGCCCAATAATCGCGCGCACCCGCTGCTGATCACCAGGCACATCCTCGACAAGGTCGACACGGTCGGTCTCTTACGACGTGCTGATCAGGGTCATCAGCGATGGGTCGAGCGCTGGCGCATGACGCTGCGTGCCGACATAGCGCGGCGGAGCAAACCGAGGAGGCGGCACACATGAGCAGGGACGAGACCATTCATTTGATCGCGCTCGCACTGTCGACTCACAGCGTGCAGGTAAGCCTTGATCGCCTGGGCATCGGGTATTCCCTGAACCAGGTCGCGGCGACCATCGCCAACCAGGTGGCTGCACATCTCGGTGAGGCTGAGGCCGTGTACGAGAGCCTGCACCAGGTCGAGGAGGCGCAGCGTACAGGCTCCTTCCCGGTGATGCACTTCGCGCGGGACTACGGTGTCGACTATGGGGATGTGCTGATCATGTTCGCGTACTACCTCCGAACAGACAGGTTTTACAGAATACGCAAGGCAGAGTTCAAGCGGCAGGAGTTCCTTGCGTCAAAGCGTCTGATGGATCATGATCCCGGTATATGCCACGAGATCGAGGTGCTGGCACAGGCCGAGCGAGAGCGACGAGAGAAGGTCATTTGATGGCAAAGAAGGCGGCGACGCGCGTCAAGAAGCGATCGCGCAGCAAGCAAAAAGGCGGCCAGTTCGAGCGTGACACTTGCGTCAAGCTCTCCCACTGGCTCACCGGTGGCAAGAACAAGGACGTGTTCTGGCGAAGCGCCATGTCGGGTGGTCGCGCCACCGTCACACGACGCACAGGGCAGGCCGTGCGACAGGCCGGCGACATCTGCGCGGTAGCGGCCGAGGGTCATGTGCTGACCGATCGATGGTTCGTCGAGCTCAAGCACTACCGCGACCTGCAACTGGACCGCTTTCTTCTGCAGGGAACCGGCATCCTCACGCGGTTCTGGGACAAGGCACGCGAGGAGGCGCGATCGCACGACAAGATGCCGGTCCTGATCGTCAGGCAGAACGGCTGGCCGGAACTGCTGATCATGCCTGACACCGCGATGATCGCCGCGGCCCCGCCGCGCGTTGCCATCTTGGGACGGGGGTCGTGCCGGGTGTGGATCCTCGCTGACTTCCTGCGGCGGGTCGCCATGTGCGCCGCATGTGGTACGCTGGTGGCGCGGCGGGTCACCGGTCGCGGTATGCACAGATGTGCATCGTGCGCCAAGGTACAAGATGGGATCTGAGAGATGCGCAGGTTACGGCATCTGAAGCGTGGGAGTTACTACAACGAGGTGGCGCGCGGCACCCTGCAGGCCTCGGATCTGCAGCTGCTGCGTGATCAGGCCCCGGTCGCCATCTACCGGGCCGACGACGGATCGTGGCACGTGCGGGCCGCCGCCGAGTTCGACGACGGGCGTTACGAGGTGATGCCGGTGATCGTCCGCCACGTGGACGAAAGTAGACTATGGGCGTACCTGCGCCTGGGCTGGCACGCCGAGTATGTTGGAGAGAGAGGCCCGGGCAGCACCTACATGGTGTCCTGGATGCGGGCCGGGGACCCTGTCGAACCCGAGGAGGTCAAGCATGGTGGCACGAGTCAGGCCGGCGAACAGGGCGCCCCGACAGGCACCCCCACCTGAACTGCGGGTGACCATCCGCTTCCGGCGCTACGCCAGCACCGGGCCGCGCTACAGCGCGGTGATCACATCCGGCGATCGACACGTCGGAGACGTCGAATCCTCTCGGGTACCCTTCTGCGACGGCGCGCGGGTGGCGAAGGCGACCGGCCTGTTCCCAGACAGCACCCGGATCGTCATGGTGCGCGAGAACAGCGACGTTGTCGCGCTGCACGGCGAGCTCGGCAGGGTCGCGGGGCTGACCGTGTCGGAGAACGTGGTGCACCGTTTCGTGCCCTACCAGGCACGCCCCGCTACCGAGGAGGACGAGGAATGAGCGCCAGCGCAGGTTCGGCGTTGCCGGCCCGCCCTGTCCTCCTCGGTACAAACTTGCCGCATGAGGTTTGGTGCACCCAAGGACAAGGCGGTACCTGCATCGCGGCCTTCGCTTCAAAGAAGGATGCTCGCGCTTTTCTGGATACTTGTGTTGCCAGGGGTGATGCCAGTTACGGGATAAGAACCAGGGAGAAGCTCTGGTGAGTAAACAAGTGGTACTGCGCCCGATTCTCCTCGGTATGAACAACCCGATCTCGGAGAACCCCGAGCACGCGCTCTACCCGCACCCGCCGAACTGCGCCGGCTGGCGGCTGTGGAAGATGCTGCAGGTCGGGCTCGGTGAACCAGTCGCCGCCGCTGCCTACCGCCGCGTGTTCGAGCGGCGCAACCTGCTTGAGGGTCGGAACTGGTCGGTAAAGGCGGCGCGTGCGCAGGCGCCTTTCCTGCTGAAGCAGCTCCGCGGCCGGCAGGTTGTAGTACTCGGCGCGCAGACCTGGGATTGTCTCACAGACTCCTGCCTACGGCCGGGACCGGCCCAGATCTGGATCAAACTAGCTGAGACCGGTTTGCCCACCACGCTGTACTATCTGCCCCACCCGTCAGGCCGCGACCGCTGGTACAACGACCCGCAGAACTACGACCTCGCGGCCGACCTTCTCGCGAAGTTGTACTGCGATTACACAGAGAGCCGGGTACCAACATGACCGCTTCCGACAAAGATCAGATCAGGTGCGACACCTGCGATCAATGGGTCCACAAGGACAAGATCGCCGACTGCCAGCTGACGCCCTGCGGACTACGGCCCCGTCTCGATCGGTGGTGGACCGATGATAAAACCACCTGAGGTTACGAAGCACCCGCAGACCGGCGCGATGCTACCGACAGGTGATACCGAGATGGTTCACGACCTGCTGCAGTCTATTCTGCGGACGGCAAAGGTCGGTTCAGACCTCGCCGTGGAGGTGCTGCAGCTGAAGGATACCGTCGCTGACCTGGAGAAACGCAACGCGGATCTGAATGCAGAGTGCCTGGCCGGCATGACAGAGATCAGCCGACTCCGCGCGGAGAATATGACGGCAGAGGCTCATGCCGCCGAGCTTACCCGCGCACTGCGCAAGATCAGAGCGCGCACGTACAGTTCAGATCGTTCCTGCCCCCTGACCGCCTTCGCCATCGCGGAGATCAGCGACACCGCAGCGATAGTCGCGGAAATCGACACTCAGGACTGAGGCTATGCTCGTGTACATCGGATGGCTGATTGGTTTCCCGATCCTGACGATCATGTTAATCCTCGCCAAAGTGATACCTAACGAATTTGGCCTGCTCGCGTTTCCGATTTGGTGGCTCGGCGGGATACTGATTGAGGCTGCCAAGAACAAAGAACTGCTTGCTACCTTGTGCATGGGGGCAGTCATAGTCAGCGCGTTCGCCGTGCTGTTTGGGGAAACTTACCTGTGGACGGAGATCATACAGGTACCAGCATGGCTGTTGTTCTTGCTGATGCTGTCGCTCGCGCCGCGTTGGGGGTTCACTCTAATCGGCATTCAGCATCTTTGTTTGGTAATAAGTAGGAGACGGAACACATGACCATCACGGCGAAGATCATCGCGGCATCCGCCCACCCGCACGGCGGCCCGCCGCTCTACACTCTGCAGCTCCGTTACCCCAAATTTATCCATGGTGAGGGGAAAACGCACCGCCTGATCCGGATCGCGGACAGGGCCTACGAACTGCTGCAGGAGGTCGGGTTTATGGACGACCCGGACCTTTCGCGCAACGCCTCGTCGTCCCGCGCGATCCCGGTCGAACGCATGATCCAGGACGTGATGGATGACCCAGTCATCCCGATGCACTGGGGCAAGAACCAGCCCGGCATGCAGGCGCGCGAGGAACACAACGCACCTGTCATGATGCCGATGCCTGACATCGATGATCAGACGCATATGTGCTGCGACCGCCTGCATGCATGGCTGCGCGCGCGGGATCAAATGATCGGAGCTGCGCGCGCCTTTGCCAAGGCCGGCTATGCCAAGCAGTTCGTCAATCGCCTGCTGGAACCGTGGCTGCACATCAACGTGGTCGTGACCGCGACCGAGTGGTCCAACTTCTTCGCGCTGCGCTGCCACCCCGACGCGCAGCCCGAGATGCGCGCGCTCGCCGAGTCCGTGCGGGAGGCGATCGCACTTGCGACTCCGCGGGTGCTGCAGCCCGGCGAATGGCATCTGCCATATGTATCCGCAGAAGACGAGCATCGGATTGACGAGTTCGCAGCAGGCGAAGAGGTGGCGGACGTCTATTCGCATGTCAGTGTTGACGAACGTTTGATCAAATTGTCGGTGGCCCGCTGCGCGCGCGTCTCCTACCTGACCCAGGATGGCAAGGTCCCGGCGATCGAGCAGGACCTCGCGCTCTATGACCGGCTGGTAGCTTCTGTCCCGCTTCACGCTTCGCCGTGTGAGCACCAGGCGACGCCTGATACGCAGGAGTGGGTCGACGCGGCTTGCACCAGAACTACTTGGGAGTATCCGCAGCTCCATGGCAATCTGCGCGGGTGGCGCCAATTTCGCAAGACGCTGCCCGGTGAGTGCCAGTGAACCGTGAGGACCCGGAGACGCGGGAGATCAAGGAAGCGCGGCTGACTGAGTTCCGCCGTCAGTTCAGCGCGCGGGAGATCTCGCTGCACCTGTTCCGCGCCCGCCTTCACATGCTGGGCCTGCGCGGGCAGGCGATCCAGAACGAGGTGTTCGCCAACTGGCCGCCGGCCGTCAAAAAGAGGAGCTGATAAAATGATCACGTTTACCCAGTATCTGCTACCCGACGGACAAAAGCAGGAGGTCACGGTCGAGCGGCCCCCGGAGATCGAGGCGTTGGCGAAGCGCTTCGTCGACGCCGGGGGCAGGTACGAGGCTGAGATCCTCACAACCGGGCAGGTGTCGTTAACCGCCGTCTACTCGGTCGACGGCGAACCGCAAGATGTGATCATCAAGATCGGAGCCAACGGGCACGGCCTGCTCGACATGACCGACGACCTGATCCGCAGGTCCGTGGACTATCTAGACGGCAACGTCGACCCGACCTAAAGGAAGGGTATGTCAAGAGGAACGGACTGATGCGGAGGTTTACGTTCGTGACCACGATACCAGATCGCTGGAAAAGGATCCTGGGAGCCGTTCAATCGGCGACACCAGAGGCGCTGCTCGCCGGTGGCGCCCTGCGTGACCGCGTCATGGGGCGGGAACCCAAGGATCTCGACATCTTCGTGCCGTACAACAGCGTGCAGCCCGAGGTCGTCGAGAAGATGGACGCCGCGCTCGCCAAGCTGGGCTACCGCTACCTGGAGCCACCCGAGGTCGAGGAGGGTGCTTCGTCCGAGCTACCGGACGACGCCGTGATGAAAGAGGAGTACCACTACACCTCAGAGCATCCCGACGACCTGCCGATCAACATGATCGAGGTCGGTAAGGATTGGACGCCGAAGAAGCGTCTGTACCACTTCGACTTCGGTCTGTGCCAGATCGGCTACGACGGCGACCGGCCGATCGTGACCGACGCCTTCCAGCACGACAAGGACTTCGAGTGCTTCACCCTGTTGCATGCGCCGACCTGGCGCATCTTCTATCAGTCGCTGAAGCGCTACCGGCGCTTCCTGGCGAAGTACCCAAAATTTCCGCTGGTGATCAAACCTGACCTGGTGTGGCCAAAGCCGGATTGAAAAAGGGAGCAAGCGAATGGTGCGGGTTCGACCCATGATCAGGACGACGGTCGGCCGGGTTCGTTTGTGGACCGTGGACAACATGAACTGGGTGATGGCGCCCAAGTCTGTCGAGGTTGGTGGGACGGTCGTGTGGGCCGGCAGGACCTACAAGGTTGTACGCGCCGCGGACGGTACTCGCCGCGTGCGAGAGATTCGCGGTAGGGAGGCGTAATGTGACCTACAAGGGGCGTACCGACACGATCGAGGTCCGGCGGCGCAAGCGGGCGGCGATCAACAAGCGGAACGGGCACGAGCCTGGTTACGCAGAGGAGGCCCTCGACCTGTACCTGTCGGGTGAGCACATGGCCGAGATCGCGGAGGCCTTTGACATCGGCATCAAGACCATGCGGATCAGCATCGCGCATGCCGCCTTGTGGCGCCTGCTCGAGGCAGGTGGTGCCAGTACTCCGCGCGACATGTCAACAGAGCAGGTGGCGAAGAGCTCCGCGCTGATGCGGGAGGTGATCGCGCTGCGCGCTGAGTGCACAGCGCTGAAGCTACGCCTCGAACTGCGCACCGTTGGTGCACAGGCCTGATCCACAATGATCCCGCCGGCCTGGATCGCCCTGCACATCGGCTGGATCACGATACTGCTGGTCGGAGGAGTTTCCATCGAGATTGGTCGACCTGTGCCGGCCTGGATGATTGTACACCTCGCCTCCTGGGCGGCGGTGATAGTAGGGATCGCCGCACTGATCAGCGCGAGGAAGGGGTGACCAAAGATGCTCTCCATTTTTATCTGCCACTTCCTTCCCGGAGCACGTCGGCGTCGGCGGGCGGCAGCGGAGGCTTCAGTACTCGCCGTGATCGAGGCGAGTCCTGGTGGACTCAGCGCCATGCAAATCCAGGAAGCAACAGGCATCGGAACGGGCATGCTCTACCTAGTACTCGACGAGCTCGAGGAAAGTGGCAAGATCAGCGGAGTATGGATGGACGAACCGTACCCCCGGCGACGGATCTACGTGAAAAGGTGATCAAAGATGCGACAGGCAATCGTCATAGCCGAGATCATGTCGGGCGGTCAGACGGGTGTCGACCAGGCGTTCCTGCGCGCGGCCGCTGCCTGCCGCATCCCGACGAGGGGCTGGATGCCTCGCGGGTACCTGACAGAGGACGGCCCGCGACCCGATCTCGCGCGACGGTTCTGCCTGGAGGAGCACCTCTCCGACAAGTACCCACCACGGACAGCGAAGAACATCCACGAGTCGGACGTCACCCTGCTGATCGCCCCGTACAGGTTCGGGCCCGGCAGCAAGTTGACGATGACGATGTGCGAGTCCATGAAGAAGCCCTGCTACCACATCGCCTCAGATTCCCTACACTCCCACTATACCGACGCGCGCTTCTATGCTGTTATAAGCTGGCTCAAGAAGGCAGCGGCGCTCAAGGGCGCGCTGACCGTCAACGGTGCTGGTTCACGCGAGTCAAGTCAGCCGGGCATCGGTGTCGCGGCCGAGAAGTTCCTGATCGCCCTGTTCAGGTACCTTGACGGGAAGCCGATATGACCGTCCTCATCGCCGCCGACCTTCACCTCAGTGACCTGCCTCGTGACGAGTACCGCCACGTCTGGCAAGAGTGGCTCCGCGCGCAGGTGAAGCACCACCGAGTCACGCGTGTGCTGATTCTCGGCGACCTTACCGAACAGAAGGGGCGCCATTCAGCGCAGCTGGTCAACCGGATCGTTGACCACATGGCGCGACTGGCGGCCATGTGCCCTGTCACCTTCCTGCGCGGCAACCACGACGGGTTCTCGCCTGACAACCCGTTCTTCGGGTTCCTGCGCGAGATCGAGAACATCGACTGGATCAACGATCCGTCCAGTGCCGACTACCCAGAGCTCGGCCGGTGCCTGTTCCTGCCGCATAGTTCGCGCCCTGAGATCGATTGGGTAACCGCGCTGGAGGCAGCCTATCCGCCACGGTGGGTGTTCGCCCACGCGACATTCGCCGGTGCCAAGGGTGAGTCGGGGAGGGAGCTTCACGGCGTGGCGCAGGAGCCACTGCACCGTTTCCGGGCACCCATCATCGCGGGGGACGTGCACGTGCCGCAGGTCATCGGCAAGGTCCAGTATGTCGGTGCCCCGTACACCATCGACTTCGGCGACGCCTACCGCGGTCAGGTGCTGCTGGTCGAAGGCGACCGGCCGAAGGACAAGCCGCGGCAGCTGATCTACAACGGTCCGCAGAAGATGCTGGTGGACTCGGAGCTGCTCCTATCAGGCAACATCGGGGCCCCTCAGTACGCCGGCTGGGTCGTCAAGGCACGGGTGCATCTGCGGGCCGTCGACCGCGATAGGTTTCCTGACATCCGACGCAGGCTGGTTGAACGCGCAGGGGAACTCGGCCTCGAACTGCATTCCGTCGAACCTGTGATCGCGGCACCCGACAGGCCGCCGGCCGGCACCCCGGTACCGCGCGCGCGAAAGCGCGACGACGAACGCCTGATCGCCGAGTATGCACAGCGTAGGGGCCTGCCCGCAGCGACGCTGAAGACGGGCCTGCGGATCGCAAAGGAGACGTCATGAAGTTGTCAGTACTAATGGTTCTCGCGGCGGTCACCGGAGGTGTGGACGAGCCCGCACTAACCTGCGACCAGCGATTGATGATACTGCACGAAAACTCTGTCAGGCTGGCGACGCGTTCCTTCCTGTTCGGCCACGCCTGCGCCAGGAGTGGAGAGTCTGTCAAGGTCTGCTCGGAGCAATTCCTCGCTGCGACGAGCAGCTTACCGTGAGAACCCGCTTCTTCAGGAGGATAAAACTGTGCTCGCCCTTGAAATCATCGGCGCTTTGGTCATTGCCGTGCTTATTGGACTCGGCGTGACGAAGTATCTCGAACGTCGCAACCACCAACTCAACCGAAGGAAATAAGCTCATGCCCCCACGTGCCTCACAAGACGGTTACACCGCTGCTGGCCCGATCGCCATCGGCGCAGGTGCGGCCGCGTTTATTGTCGCAATGATGGTCATCTTCGGCTCCTGGTACACCATCGATCAGACCCAGCGCGGTGTGCTACTGCGCAACGGCGCCTTCGTCGAGGTCGTCCAGCCCGGCCTGCACTTCAAGTTGCCTTGGTTCGAAAACGTCGTGAAGATCGACATGCAGACGCACACCACGACCTACGACAAGATGGAGGCGTACTCAGCCGATCAGCAGCCGGCGCACCTGCGCGTGTCCGTTACCCGGCACGTCGCGGCCGACAAGGTCCCGGAGATGTACTCGCGTTTTGCCGGTGACACCGACGCCGCTGTGCAGCGCCTCATCGCCCCGCACGTCTACGAGCGCACCAAGGTCGTGTTCGGCCAGTACACAGCCGCCCGCGCGATCTCCAGTCGCGGCCAGCTCAACGCCGACGCGGCCAAGAGCTTGATCGAGGCCATCGCCTACGATCCGGTCTTCGTCATCGAGTCCACCCAGATCGAAGACATCACCTTCAGCGGCGACTACATCAAGTCCGTGGAGAGTCGCATGCAGGCCGAGGTGGAGGTGCTGCGCCTGCGGCAGAATCTGGAGCGCGAGAAGGTGCAGGCTGACATCGCTGTGACGCAGGCGACCGGCCGCGCTAACTCGGTGCGGGCCGAAGCCCAGGCACAGGCAGATGCGATCACACTCCGGGGCAATGCGGAGGCAACAGCAATTCGCGCGCGTGGTGCAGCGTTAGGGGACAATCCCAACCTTGTTTCCCTCACGCAGGCTGAACGGTGGAATGGTGTACTGCCGACCACCATGCTTCCACAAGGCTCGGTGCCTATGCTCACGCTGGGGCGCTGATTGCTCCTTAAAAGGAACAAAACCCAGTGCACATGCCGTAAATGCCGGGCATGCGCATCGGACCAAAAACCGGGGTTGACATGACGACACTGCGGCCAGAGGTACGCTGCGTCGGCGCGACCGACGCCTGCGGTCAGGTCAGCGGCGTCTGTCCCTGCTGCGAGCTTGTCAATGCGCGGCCTCCGAAGCGCTGGCGCTCTCCGCGGGTGTGTCCTCGCTGCGGAGATCGCTGCACCAAGATCTTCCATCTGAGCACCGGCAAGTACGAGTGCCAGATCTGCGACCACAGATACGACCCGCCGGAGAGACGCGCATGATCAGGACCATCATCGTCCATCCGGATATGGGGATCTACCTGGGCAGCTGCATGGGCATGGGATTCTTCTCATTGCTCGACGCGGTAGGGCAGGACCGCGCAGTTGTGTTCCTCGACGAGCCCCAGGCGCGCGACCACGTGGCGCACCGGGAAAATAACAACGATCCTGATGCGTACCAGTACAAACAGGTAAACGTCAAAGACGACTACTACGCCGACCCGAATGAACTGCTGTCGGCCGGATTACCTGAGATGTTCGTCTTACCTTTGATGACCCCGGAGGGCCACGCATGACCAACACCCTCATGATCCCCGCGAGCGCACTGCTCGCGCTGCTGGAGCAGTACCCCGACGTCAAGATTGAACTCGTCAAGAATGCCACCCTCCAGGTGGCGGAGGCGCTGCGCAAGCGCATCGATCGATCGGAGCTGTCCAAGGAGATCGTCGAAGACATCCGCGCGCAGCTCGCCGGCAACTTCTCGCGCTACAACCTGCCCAAGACCCTGCTCGCTGTGATCGACGATGCGGCGAAGCACGCCGTCGACGAGAAGATCAACAGCAAGGTCACGGAGGAAGCGCGCAAACTGCTCGATGAGACTGTCAAACGACAGCTGGAAGCTTGGCGTCGTCAGATCGACATCGAGGTGCGTGTGAAGGTCACCGAGGCCGCCGAGAAGCAGGTCAGCGCGATGCTCGCCGCGGCGGCCAAGATCGGGCGGGGCGCGCGGTGATACTGTCGCTCGACCGGCTCGAGATCTCCTGCTTCAAGTCGTTCGGTGCGCCGGCGACGTTCGACCTGCGCGTGCTCGAACCTGGGCTGCACCTGCTCGCGGGGGAGACTGGCGACGCGGCGATGGGTTCGAACGGCGCAGGCAAGAGCACCGTCTGGGATGCGTTGTGCTGGTGCCTGTACGGCATCACCCCGCGGGGGCTGCGCGGACCACAGATCAGGCCGTGGGTGGGGGAGGGGCAGACGAAGGTCGCGCTGACCTGGCGTGCGGACAACAAGACGCGCACCTGCACACGCACCGCGACACCGAACAGTCTGCGGCTTGACGACGTCGACGCCGGGCAGGAAGACGTCACCCGCGCCTTCGGCCTGTCCCAGCCGGTGCTGCTGCACACGCTACTGTTCGGGCAGGCGCAGCCGCTGTTCCTCGACCTCGAACCGCGTCGCAAGATGGAGATCCTGTCAGAGGTGCTGGAGCTCGAGCGCTGGGACAGGCGCGCGCAGGCCGCCTCCGACAAAGCGAAGCGCTGGCGCCTACGCACCGAACAGTCAAATATCGAGGCGGCGTCAGCGCTGGAGCAGGAGGAGCGCCTGCGTGAGATGCTGGCGCGCGCGAAGACAGACTCGGCGGACTGGGAGGAGGTCAGAAGGGCGAAGCGCGAGAAGCGCGCGGCCATGATCACCGAGCTGCAGCAGGTGCTCGAGGTACAGGGGAAGCGCCAGGCCGACGCCGAGCTCGCACTGGACGGCGCTGAGACGGAGCGGCGGGCCTGCGCACGCGAGGTCGACCAGATGATCGACTGCATACAGGGTCGGCGCGTCGAGTACAACGGTATCAAGGTCGAGCGCGAGGTGGCGGATCGCGAGGTCGTGCGGCTGCGCGGCAACCTGAAAAAAATGCAGGCGGGTCGCTGCCCGGAGTGCGGTCAGAACATCGCGGCGGGACACCGAGCGAAGCATGAGAAGGCGCTCACCGCGGCGAAGAAGAACGCGCAGAAGCTGGCGGGACCACTTGCTGAGTGCGGGGAGGAGCTCGTAGAACTGGAGGCAAAGCGTACGCGCGCAGCACAGGCGGCGTCCGAGTTCTCGCGCAAGGCTGACAGGGCACGGGACGACCTCGATCTGATACAACGCGAGGTCGCCACAGCGCAAGCGCAGTTGAACGCGCTAGAGGGGGAGGAGGTCGAGGAGAACCCACACCTCGCGCGGGTCGCCGACCTGAGGGCGGCTGTCCGCAAGATCGCGGCAAAGTGCGGCGAGGCCGGCAAGCAGGCGCGGAAGTTCGAGGCGGCAGGCGAGCGTGCCGAGTCCTGGGTCAAGGGGTTCAGGGAGATACGGTTGTACCTGCTCGACGACGTACTCGCCGAGCTAGAGATCGTGACGACAGGGCTGCTGGAGGGGTTCGGGATGCCGGGCTGGCGGGTACGACACGTGGTCGAGCGCGAGACCAAGTCAGGCAGCGTGCGGCGCGGTCTGACTACGATGATCTCGGTGCCGGGGAGCCCGGAGGAGGTGCAGTGGGAGAACTGGTCGGGAGGGGAGGCGCAGCGGCTGCGGCTGATCGGATCGATGGCGCTGTCGCACGTGCTGCTCGACCGCGCGGGCCTGCAGATCGACACCGAGATCTGGGACGAGCCGTCCCAGCACCTGTCGGAGGCCGGCATCGTCGCGATGTGCGACGTGCTCGCTGACAGGGCGCGCGATACCAAACGTCGGGTGATCTATTGCGATCACCACGTGATAGACGGCGCCAGGTTCGAGTCGACGATCCGCGTCGTCAAAGACGCGAACGGATCGAGGATCGAGGGTGCCGCCGCGGCACGGGCCTCCCTGCGTCAGGAGCTAACACCGCAGGGAGACCCGGCCCGCGCCCCGGCGATGGCGTGCCGGGCCGAAGAGCGTCAAAGTTTGCGGCGGATCCGCAAGAAGTAGAACAACCCGCCGAGGACGATCCAGGCGGATAGGGCAGCTAGCAATCCGACGGTGGCGAACAGCACAGCGACGAAGGCTGTCCCGATCCAGGGCCACTCACCCCAGGTGCGCGGCGACCATATCCTGATGTAGCACAGCCCTCCGATAGCGAGCACGGCGGCGCCCACAAGGATGATCTTGTCCTGGTGCAGGACGATAAAATCAGGTGGCAGGCCGGCGTTGGAGCGGGTACGCACCCACCAGATAACCCCAGCCTTGACCATCTCCCCGGAGAACACAGCACCCAGGGAGATCGCGGCGCGCGCGCGTAGCCGGCTGTACCCGAAGGATGCCATCTCGATCCAGAGGTACCGCGCGACCAGGAAGGCCATGCCGGAGAAGATCGCCAGGATGCCAGCGTTGACGGCTTCCAGCAGTTGTGAGTTCAAGGTCATCTGTCATTGTGCTCCGCTGAACGTCGAACATCCTCGTCCCGGCGAAAGTCATGCGCCAGAACGTCGAACATGTCGGCGCCGTCCACGTCGTCCGGGTCGTGCCTTGTGATCTCCTCTGCCTTCTGCTGCATACGGCTCACCTCGGTGCGTAGTTCTGAAGATGCCGCGTCGGCGGCACGCTTCATCTCGTGATCCTCGCTGCCGAGGAACAGGACCTTCATGAACTGGAAGATCTTCCGCAGTCTATCCACTGGCGGTGTCCCTGTTGCGGCGGCCATCTCCCAGTTCTCTCTGCCGGATCTCGTTTGATACACGAGAACTTTCCGACAACGAGGTCACCACCTGTCGGATGACCCGCATCTCCTCGACCACCTTGTTGATTATTGCATTATTGGCTGCGAAGGCTTCGGCCGAGGCCTTCGCGTCGTCAACACGTGTCTGCCATGACTTGATCAGCAGCTGTACCGCGCGTATCGCGAGGACCCAACCAGCGAGCGCGAGCAGACCAATCGGTCCAGACTCGATCAGCGCGCGGACGATCGCGGCGATCGCTGCAGTTACAGGATCGACCATAAAATTAACGAGTCACGGTTGCGGAAACGTTAGGCATCGGCGTGTAGGACGGTCGGTACCAACCGAAGGGTCCGCACTCGTGTCTGGCGAACGCGCGGTGAGTCAGCGGACCGGGCAGGCAGTCCTCCGGCATGACGATCTGTCGGCACTTGGCGTCGACCTTACCAATATTTGCCGGAGTTGAGATCGTGTAGACCGGATAGTCAAACCGCCTCTCGATCACCAGGTTAAGTTCAGGCGGTGCGCCTGGGGCGCGCACGTAGCAGGTCACGTTGTAGATGAGCTCCGAGCGGCACACCTTGAACCACTCAACGCCCTCGAAGCAGAGGTTCGCCTTCTTGCCGGCCTGGACCGTGTCCGGGACGAACTTCGTCTGCGATGGTTCCCCGTAAGTGACTACACGCTCGTTGCGCCACGGAGCAAGTACCTCGCTGTTCCACAAGGTGACCCCACCGCCGACCAGGACAGCGCCGAGCACGGGTGCCAGATAACGCTGGCGCCCTCGTCTCGGTGGGAACTTCCCACTGCTCGGCGCCGTGCTGCCGAGATTTTGATCGATCATGATACTGTTCCCTGAGGTTTTGGCGCCGTTGACCATCCCCTGAAGCTCCTTTTGCCGCCCTTTTCTAAACCAAACGAGGAAAATCCCCGGGCCACGCGGGGGCTTGACCGGCGGCAGCTTTTTTATCAGACCACCGCCGGATCGTTCGCGGGCCTGACCTTTCAGGACGGATCGTCGGGGATGTCCTTGTTGAACTCGGCGAGGTCACTGTCGAACTCCGCCTCGACCTCTGCCAGCTCAGCGTCGGTGATCGTTCCCTTCTGGCCGCCCTCGGACAGGCGCTTCATGCGATCGATGATCTTGACAACCTCAGGGGTCGCGTTGATGACCTGCTCGAGGACGCCGAGGCCTTTGCCCAGCAGCTCCATGATCTTTACGTAGTCCATCTTTCTACTCCTTTGCGCTTGACCGTCGCGCGGTTCCGCTACTGCGTGACACCGCTCGCGACGGCGATGCGCTTGGCGTTGGACATCAGCTGGGTGAGCTGATTGTACACGACCAGCGCGTTGACCTGATCGTTCTCCTTAACGAAGCCGCGCAGCTGTGCGACCAGCGGCGGCACCTGCCGTGTGTAGACCTGGATCGCGCGGATGTTGGCGCGGCAATGCACGTCCGCGGCACCGCGCAGGCACGACCGTCGGTAGACGAGCAGGCTCTTGGTGGCGAGGTCGAGTGTCTGCTCGACCTGCGCAAGCGTGGTGCGATCGACCGGGTTGTCGACCGAGCCGGTGAGGATGCGAAGCTGCGCGCAGCCGGCGAGGCTGGCAGCGATGAGAACCGCGGCGAGAAGACGCTTCATTTCGGCACCACCTTCATGGTTGCACTGGATACGATGTTGGTCTCAGGGGTGTCGTGCGCGGTCTGCGCGTCGGTCACGACGGTGAAGCCCTTTTGGGCTGCGGCGGCCTGTGCGAGCGCCTTCGGGCGATTGATCCACCAGGCCCACGCACCACCGACCGCGGTGGTCGCGCCTGCGGCGATGTACGCGGCCATATCCTGGTCGATATAGCCCTTGCCGACGAGCTTCACCAACACCGCCATCACGGCGGCGTAGACCAGGCGCTCGGCGATGCCTTTTGTTTGATCTGTGTTCATGACGTTTCAGTTTTGCTCCTTCTTCGCCGGGGACGTGCGGGCGCTGCGCTCGGCGAGTGCCGAGGCGACAGCGGCGCGGGTGACGGGTCCGGCGATCCCGTCTACCGCGAGGTGGTGGTCGCGCTGGAAGGCGCGTACAGCGGCGGCGGTGCGCCTGCCGTAGCTCCCGTCGACCGTCAGTGGGGTACCCTCGACGCCCAGCATGTTGAGTCCGCGCTGTAGGTCCGCGCAGGTGTCGAGCTCGACACGCTGGGATGCCTTTTTCGGGCTGGGTGCGGGATCGCCAGGAGGCGTTTCTGGCACGGGCTGTAGGGGGGTGGCGGACAAGGTCGGAATAAGCCCCAGGTCGGGCGCGAGCTCGATCATGCGCAGCATGACCGGGACGACGCCGAGCTGCCCGTCCTCGTGATTAGGATCCCACCTCCCGTCCCGTATGTACTTGCCGCGGGTGTAGTGATCGGTGCCGGCCCACAGGTAGCCAGTATTGATGCCGTGGTTGCGCGGGCCGAAGCCGTTCCAGGCCTCCGCACGGTAGCAGCAGTAAGGCAGGGTCCAGGGGCCCCTATCACCAACGAGACTGTCGTAGGTCAGCGCGTCGATCGCGGCGTACTCCCAGGTCACCGGAAAGCCCATTCCCGGGAGAAGCTTCGGTCGACCCTTGGGCACGTGGGTACTGGGTCGAGACAACGGGTCGCCCTGCGCGAGGTTGGTTTTGAAGTCGAAGTCAGACTCGCGCATGTGCAGGGTGGCGAGCAGTAGGACAGGCACGTCGGTCGACCTGGTGACTTCCTCGTAGCGCGCGCGGTGGGACAGACCGAGCCGCGCTGCCTTGTCAACAGCGGACGTACGGGTGATCTTCACGGTAGCCAGAAGCCGCTCATACTCGGGCCGCAGCTGATCGAACGTCGGGTGCTTCATCTGAAGTAACTTTTTACAGGGTGATGGTGATCGGACGGGCAACGATCTGGGAGCCCGGTAGTCGGGTGTCGGCGTAGATGATCAGGAACGAGTTCCCGGTCGTCTTCAGCATGGTCATCCGAAACGTCGTCGTACTGTCGATCGTCGTCAGGTGACCCCAAGACTCGCCGTTGTCCTCAGAGAAGAGCAGGTAGAGGCCCGTACCTGGAATTGAGTAACCGAGAACGACGACCCCGTTGTCCAGGACGACCACCTGCGGCGCATCACCACCGAGTGTCTGATCGACAGCGATCGAGACAGCGAGCGGTGTCGAGGTCGACCCCAGATCTCCGGACGACACGGTGTAATAGATCGGCGTCGTCAGGATCGGCGCTTCCTGGGTTGCCACCCGCGTGCCGGAACGCGCGAAGCAGAGGACAGATCCGTTCGCCGCGATGCCGGCGCAGTTGACGGTCGAACCCTCCATCGACACCATCGGCACAGGAATGATGTCCAGCAGATCGGGATCGAGATTGGTCCCCCGGCCGAGCGCCAGGTTGTTGAAGATCGTCGTTGGCGGCCCCCACGTAGCCCCTTTGTCTAACGACAGGCTTCGGACGACCCGCGCTTTCATGGTACCGTAGGCGGTTGGCCAGCAGGCGGCCGGAGTCACGTCCCCCGTGTGGAGACCGTAAAACAAGGCCATGAGGTTGCCAGAGGCAAGTTTGACGACGCCTCTGTCAAATATCATGGAAGGGACGCGGGACTCGCCCGGTGGATTATAAGCGACAGACGAGGCCTGCGTGACGGCCCCCGATTCCCCTGTTACTGTCACCCAGTCGTTTGTTGATCGACGCTGGGCAAGTGACCATGGCGAGGCTGATCCTGTCAGCTGCCGCGACATGGACAGGATCTCGTTCGACGCGACGTAGAGTGCCGCCACCTCGCCCGTCCCCAGCCCGGGCCCGGGCGCTGTACGTCCTCCGATCGGCGTCGGTCCCCAGGACACACCGTTTGCCGACCAGGCGCTGGTCGAGGGGCCGGCAGCGACACAAAACGTGCCGTCTGCAAAGCGGAACGCGCGGGTGTCGATCGCCGCGGGGATCGGCGAGAGGGCACCGGCCGTCAGTGTGAAGCTCATGAGACCCGCACCTCAAGCGGAGTCGACACGGGCGAGCTGTCAACAGTCGACGTACCGCTGAGCGTGAACTCGGTAGTCGCCGACAACATGCCGGTGGTCTTGTAGCTATTGGGATTGACCGAGAGGTTGGTGTACGGTCCGCCGTTTAGCTTTAGGTTAGTCGCGCGGATCGAGAACCACTGCAGAAGCGCCGAACGGCCGCTCTTTACACCCCACGGCGTCGCGATCGTCTGGATGTACGCGTTATTCTGCTGACCGTCGACGTCGACCACGATCTGACGCGCGACGAAGTCGCCGGCCGTCGTCGAGTAATACACCAAAAGGACCGTGTTCCAGCCGATCTGCACCAGGTCGAGGTCGTTGCCCGAGTTCGTCAGCTTGAGGACCGTTCCCCAGCCCGACCGACCGCCGTCTTCCGAGAACGCGACGTAGCCGTACGGCTCGCAGAAGGTCATGCACACAACGCCATTGCCGAGTACAGCGAGGCGTGTCGAGGCGGATCTGATGATGCCGCTGTTCTGGGAACCGACAGGTGCGGTCGCGCGGGGGAGATCCCAGTCGTACCCGTTGGGTGAGCGGATGAGATAGATCGGCGTGTGCGGAACGGGCGCCGTCGCGACGCTCTTGCGCGAGCCTGACCGTACCGCGACCAGATAGTGCCTGTTGGGCGGCCCTTCACGGCACATTCCCGCCTCGTTCATACCCTCCTGGTCCAGGGTTGGTGCCTCCGCCAGATCCCAGCCCTGCGCGTCGGGCTGTGTTCCCCGCACCAGCATCTTGTCGTAGCCGATCGTCTTGGCGTTCCCCCAGGTCGACCCGTAGGGCGGCGGGGAGTACATGACGATGCTGCGCGACTTGATGGCCCCGTACACTGCTGGGTAACCATCGTAGAGCCTGGTGTCACCGACGTTGTTGCCGAAGAACGTGGCGATCAGCTCGCCGGTGTCGGTGAACTGAACCCCGTGGTGCTCGATGTATGCCGGGCTGGTGTCACCCGCGTCACCGGTGAAGGGCTTCGCGTCGGGGGCTGTGCAGGCACCTGACAACGAGCTGACAGCGCCCCAGTCATTCGTCGACATGCGGTACGGCAACGCGTACGGCGACATCTCGCCGGTCATGGTTGCCTGGAGGGCGATGATCCCGCCGTTGCCATCGGTGTAGGTGGCAACCTGCTCACCGCTCGCGCATCCCGGACCAGGATCTACCCGCCCGCCGATCGGCGTCGGACCCCAGGTACCGCCGCCGTCGCTCGTCCACGCACCTTTAACAGCGATGGTGCCGTCGCAGAAGCGGAAGGGATGGACGTCCTGGCATCCGGGAATCACGTTCTCAGCGCCGAGCGTAAGCGTGATGCTCACTTGGCGAACTCCACGGACGCGCCGTGGAGGCGGGCGTTCGCCGTCGCTGACGTGACGACCCTCACGTCCACGATCTGACCCGCGGTGACCGAGGCCGTGTGGGTCGTGTCGTTGCAGACGCTAACGGCCGATGTGACGGTGCACGTGATCGAGCTCGCGACGCCCGCCACCATCACCGTCATTACAAAGGTGTCGGAGCCACCCGGCGAGCCGCCTGACTTCACACGCAATCGACTGAGCGTGCCGTTGGACGTCGCCGCGAACCCCCCGACGTCGGCTGTGGTCTGCGTGCAGTTTGACGGGGTTATGTAGGCCGTCGTGTTCGCTGCGATGGTCGCACCGCAGGACCCGAACGCGATAGGAGTTGCGGGTGACGAGCACGTGTAGGTACCAGCAGTGAAGTCGCTGACGAACAGGCCGACGCCGCAGGTGACGTTCAATGCCATGTAGGAGAAGGTGGTGCCGTCCGAGTACAGCGTCCGACCGATCTTCGTCCCGCTGTCGATCCAGAACGCGGCCTGACCGGACGGCGGCGTGGACGGTGCCGAGACGGCTGTCAGATACAGTCCGTTCAGCAGGGGCGTCTGGCTGCAGGTGGGATCACCGCTCGCTGTCGTGATGAACGCGTAGCCGGCGGTCTGGCACGCGTCCCCAATAGTCACCGGCAGGAGGCCGTTGCCGCGCCCAACCATGAGCCGATGATTGGACAGATTCAGCGGGGCCGATACCGACGGCGAGTATCCGCTGGTGATCGGCGACAGCCTGATCGACCCGTAGGCCGCGGCGAACGTCACCGACGCTTGCCCCCCGATCAGTTCTGCGCCGTTGGGGACGATCGTCCACTGGTTGGTCGCGGCTGTGCCGTTGTTGTCGAAGATCGTCACCGCCACCGTCTTCGACGCGGCGGCCGGAAGATTGATCGTGCATGCGGCGGCAGCGTTGACGATGATCACAACGTCGGTCGCTGCGACGGTGATGGGACTGGAACAGGTGCTGGTCTGGGTGGTGCCGCCGGAGGTCGAGACGGCCGACAGCAGCACCTTCTTGAGCTGCCCGGTGCTCTGGTCTGCGAGCAGCAGCAGATCGGATGCGCTCGGCGTCGTCTGCTGTGTCAGCGCCGCGATCGTCGAGTCCTGCGGCGCAGCCGACGACCCCGTAAAGTTCCCCTTCAGGGTGTAGGCCGCGCTATTTGACAGCTTGGAGTTGGCCGTAGAACCGGCGACCAGCTGGGAGCCGTCGATCGTCTTGTTGGTCAGCGTGTCGGAAGTCGCGCGACCGACCAGCGTGTCGGTGGCATTCGGGACGGTGACGGTCGCGGTACCGGCACTCGCCGACAGAGTGTTTCCGTTGATCTTAATAGTGTTCGGGCCGGCGGTGTCGATCGTCTTGTTGGTCAGCGTAACCGTGTTGTCTGACGTGACGAAGGTACTGCCGCACGCGAACCCCGCGTCGGTCGTCCACTGCAGAGCCGAGGTCGCCGACGAACACGACGGCATCGCGAACGGGAGCGGCTGCGCGAGGCCTGACGTCGCGTTGGCGATCACCGTGTTCCCGGCGGTAGGCGGTCCGTAGGACCCGTACAGAGGACCGACCGTCACGCCTGACACCTGCATGAACAACCCGGACAGGGTCATCCACATGTCGCCGTCTACCGGTGCCGACGGTACGCCGCCGGGGGCGATGTTGAACGCCGCGAACTGGTTGATCAACAGCGACGAGACGGCGAGGCGGCCGAGGATCGTGTCCCCACCCTTGTTCAAGGGTGTAAAACCAAGGACGTCCTGCTTCATGGCGAAGTAGGAGTTCCACTGCGCGGCGGTGGGCACCTGCCCACGCGACAGATTCGGCGACGACTGGCCGAACGCCGGCGAAGCGAGTGCGCACAGCGCGAGGCAGACTGACAGAAAACGCGGGCGCATCTTCGTTTCTCTCCTTTTGATAGTTCTCACTTGCGGTTGCGCCGTGCGGCAGGAGGCGCGATACCGGCGAAGGCGCTGACGACCGCGACTTCCTCGTTGATCGCACCTGCCTCGATCGCCGCAACGACCTCCGCCTCCTTGGCGAAGCACCGCTGCACGTGCGCACCTACAGCAACCGCGATCGCGAGCACCTGGTCGCGCGAGATCTCGATGAAGCCCATGCCGGTCTTCCACTGGAAGGTCGCGTTCTTCGGGCCGGCCTGGGCCGCCATCGTGGCACCCATGATCAGTGCCTGACTCTGCCGATCGGTGGAGACAGCGATGTTCTCGACCGTGATACCCCCGATCTCGGCACGATAGCGTGCCAGGGCCGCCGCAGCCAGCAGCTTGGTGCGCGCGGGTGGGTTCTCGCGCAGGATCGCCTCGATCCTGGCTTTTTGCTCCGGGTCGAGCCCGTGGTCAACAAGGCGCTCGTCGTCTTCGATGGAGAACGGCAGGCCATTCAGCCCGGCCGCCCTCAGCTTGTCCCATACGCTCATGGTGCGCGGTACCTCACTGGTTCACAAGAAGTAGGGTCGTGATGTTGTCGACTCGCATGGTGTCAGATACGTTCGCTGACTGGAACACGCTGGTTGCGAAGTGCGATCCGCGCGACAGCACAGCACTGGTTGCGTAGGACGACGCCGGTACCCAGGTGTCCTGCTGCACTCGTGCTGCTGTTCCTTGCGCCGCGGCGACAGCGTCGATACCGACAGCGTAGTGCCCATCGGCGTTGACACCGAGGGTGTCGGCTCGCATAGACGACGCCCCGATGACGACAGCGTACCCATCGTTACAGACAAAGGTGATGCGGGTCGATGATATCTCGATGAAAGCCGTAGACGTCGTGGTCGACTGCCCGGAGTTATTGGCCGAGAAGGCGCGGGGCTGCGCGTTGAAGTGGCTGGCGAGGCCTGGGCGGTCCTGCCACAGCGAACCTGCGGTCGTCAGTGCGATGCCGACGTAGGTCGCGGTGAGGTCATTGTTCTGCACCAGCAGCCGATAGACAGGGTGCGCGGCCGGCGGGTTGGTGTTGTGCACGAGCACGATCGCCGACCCGCTCCAGGTCGCGTAGACGTAACGGATCTGCGAGCTCGATGCGCCTGTCGGTGCGACCGCGACACCGGCCGACGGCACCGTGCGAAACACGCCGTTGATGAAGATCTGGTCACCGAAGTAGGGCGTCAGACGCAGGTTGCTGCCGTCGAGGTTCAGCTGAACCGCGCCGAAGGCCTGGGCCGCGTTCAACAGCAGCGACGACGCTGTCGGGTTCAAGACCTGAAAGCTAGTGCCGTCATAGGTCAGCAGGTAGATGCCGTCAGCGACCACCGTGCCCGCGGCGAGCGCTGAACCGTCAACGTTGACGAGAGGGGCAGCTCCGAGCCCGTTGAGATTTACGGTGGTCGCCCCGGTGTTGGTCACGTTGACCTTCACCAGGAAGTGCCGTCCCTCAGCGTAGGCCGCGATCGCCGGGACAGGGGTGCCGACGATCGTATTCGCTGTACCGGTGTCGGTAACGTAGACGTCGTCGGGCAGGTTGAATCCGACCCAGCCGGCACCACCCGCGTCGGGGTCCGACACGTTGTTATTGATGGTCGACCGCCAGAAGGAGGTGAAGGCCCCGGCACCCGACCGCGCGATGAGGATGGCACCCTTGGGGTAACCACCGCGGGCGCCGGCGAAGGTCGCATCATAGTAGGCTTGACCGCCGAGTGCCTGCCAGATCGACCACTGGGTGATCAGGTTCAACAGGCCGTTGAAGTCCTGACCGAACGGAGGCACGCCACCCGAGCCAACAGGCAGAAAGTTCAGGGGCGGAAAGCCGTCGGTCAGCGAGGCCGCCCCGTCCTGGATGCCGATCTGGGAGGCCTGCGGCACCGTGCGGATGTAGGAGGTTCCCGCCGACGAGGCGAACGGGATGTTGAACTTGGACGGGATGTCGGACGACTGCATTATCCTTTTCCTTCCTCAGAAGAACTGCACAACGCTAGCCTTGACACCAGTCGGTTTTGGCAGCACACCCGAGTTCAACACGATCGCCTGCTCGGACGGACTCAAGGCAAAGTTGAACGTATAGGTCATCGTCATCCGCGGCTGCGCAGACCCATCAAAAAATGCAGCCTGATTGAAGCCCGTCACGGTGTCCAGTTGCTCGGCGAAACCGAAGAACAGGATCGGCGGGTTGCCCTCGGTGACGTAGGCGTTACCCCTGTTGGGGAACAGGGTCATCAGCATCCTGTTGATCGCCGGGATGCTACCCGAGGTGATGTTCGCCGCGGCCTTCGTCAGGATCAAGGTGCGATAGGACTGATCCGACAGAAAGAAGTTCTCGGTCAGCGGGGTGCCTGACCACATGGCCGACTGACCGAAGGGGTCGGCGTCGAGGGTACCCATCTCGGCGAACCCGAACCACTTGCCGACCGTGATCTGCAGGACGCGGTTGACGCCGACAATCCGGCCCCACACGTCCAGCCCGTAGCCCTCGGCCGTGTCCAGGTTCCAGACCTTGTCGAAGAAGTCGTCAAGGTTCGCGGTCTGGTCGACATAAGAGAAGAAGTTCTGGATCAGCTGAACGATGATCGGCGAGTTGGCGTATTGTGATAGGATCGTGTCCCAGATATCAAACGGAGGCTGGGTGCCGATCGGCGACTCACCGATGACGAACTCGCCGATCGCGTTGGGGATCGGGCCCCGCGGAAGGTCAGGTCCGGTCATCTATGTTTCCAGTATCAGGGTGATGTCCGCGAGCGAGACAGTGGGGGCCTGATCGATCAAGACGGGAGACTCGTCTACCAGCGCGCGGATGGCGTACATCACCTGCAGCACCGTCGACTGCGATACGCTCACCCGATAGGTGCCGATACCACCGAGCGTCCCGGACAGGTGTGCGAGGATCATCGTGCCGGCAGCGACGCCTGATCCCTGCACCGTCTGACCCACAGACAGCGTGCCGGAGGTGATCGCGGTGACGGTCATCGTTCCGCCGATCGAACCTGACGAGATCAATCCTGTGAACTGGGCCGAGGTCGTGTTCTGGGTGCCGATCTTGATGTTGACAATCGCGACCGTCGGACCCAGGGCCTCGGCCACAGGCTCGTAGAAGCGCGACGCGAACAGGGTCGCGCCGATCGTCGCGCGGGAACCCCCGTCGGCCCCGGCCATCGCCCTGATGATCGCCTGCTGGGTCAGGGTCAGGGCATTCGCTGGTACCAGCGGGTTCGGCTTGATGGTGACCGAGAATATCACAGGCAGTGGTTCGGGAACCTGGTAGGACACCTGATAGGCCGGGAAGGGCGGGTTGTAACCCTCGCTGGTGTCGTACACGGTGCGTGTCGTGTTGCCGTTGTACGCGCAGCCTGGGGCCTTCTTCTCCCAGATCGCGCGGCAGATCTCATCTGGGTCACCGCCGACGACAGCGACGTAGAGCGAGTTCGGTGCGAGTACTACACCGCCGATCGTGCGCGGGGTGTTCTCCACGTTCTCGACGACGTACGCGTCGATCACGCCCTCCAGCGACAACACAGATCCCAGGATCGCCGGCAGAAAGCCCAGCGCGTTCTGCGCCACCGACAGTGAACGCCTGCGCTCGAACTGTGCGCGCGTCTCGAGGTCCTGGCCGAGGATGCCTTCTGTCAGGTTCTCGATCCGATCCCAGCCGAGGATCGTCGAGAAGATGGTGTCGAGCGCACCGGGAGGGCACGGGATCGGTCCGGGGATCGTGCAGGCGAATGGGAGGGTAATGGCACCCGAGGCCGGGATCGTTCCTGACCCGGTGCAGGTGTACAGATTGCCGTCAACAGCCTTCGCGGTCGCACCGACAGGGATGAGGACGCCCTCCAGCCCCGTACACAGCGCTTCCACGGTTGTGGGCAGGGACGGCTTGCGCTCGATGAAGTAGATGCGCGCGAGGCCGTCCTGGTACCGACCGAACGAGAAGGCCGGGTCCAGCATCTGGGTCATCATCAGGAACGTGTCGTTGACGTTACCGACGATCGCCGAGATCGAGGCAGCGAGCTGCCCCTGCGGCGTCGCGTTGGTCAGGCTTCCGTCTGTCGTGCTGAAGTTCAGCACACCGCCGAAGGCGGCCTGCATGTCCTCGATGATGCCGCGCAGGATGTCCGACTCCGCGGGCTCGATGAAGCCCTGCGGACCGAAGGTCGGGCCCGGAACATTTGTCGTGACGGTCGTGGTCGCCATTGCCTGCTACCTCAGAAGTCGGCGGCGGTGACGAAGCCGGCCTGATCCCGTACCTGGACCTGCCCTGTCACGGTGCGGCCCTCTATGGACCTGATGAAGCAGCGCGCGGCCAGCACGTTCGGTACCGTCAGTGCTGCGCGGGTGAACAGCGCCTTCATGAGCGTCTTCGGCGGGTACTTACCCAGCACCTGCCCGAAGTAAGGGATGCCCTGCGACTTGTCGTACCAGAGCTCGGCCTCGAACAGCTTGATCGAGGAGGCGGCGTCCTGCGCCAACGCGTAGGGCTCGGCGGCGACGGCGATGTTTCCATCAGCTCCCACCACCAGGTCCCAGGTCTCGGTGTCGAGTAGGAGTGTTGATGCCATGTCAGTTGCTGTCCGACTCGTTGATCACGGCGAACACCTTCTCGGACGGTCCGTCGACCGTGACGACGGCGTGCGCCGCGTTCTTCTTGCCCAGGTCGATCCGGTTAGGCGTCACGTAGACAGCGATGCCGTTCGCGTGCATCCTGATCTCGTCCTTCTTGATCGAGAAGAACGTCTTCCCCTCGTCGGGGGAGATGGTGATCGTCCCGTTATTGTCGAACTGGATGTAGGAGGTCGGCTTGTCCTTCGACGCCACGACCCCGACGAACACACCGTCAGCGAAGTCGTTGCGGCGCTTGCTGCCCGGGTTGGACTGTTTGAGGTTCTTTTTGACAGCCGATATGTCGCGGTCGGCAAAGACAACGAGACCAATATCGCCGTCCTGCGGATCCATGATGATCGCCTGCTTACCGGACTGCGACCGGAAGTACGGCATGTTGTGGACGACCTGGTGCTTTACCGGCTTCCCCGAACCGTCGACCATGTTGACGAGCGGCAGCACGTCCAGGTAGCCGATCGGCTGCACCTCGCCGGCCTTCCCCTTGCTGTCCTTCTCACGCGGCTTGTACTTCTTGACCTGAACCAGCGTCGCCGTAGACATGAGCTTTTGGCTCTGCTGGATGTGGAAGTCCCGCTCGGAGAAGCCTGAGGTCGACGAGGCCGCGTTGTTCTGCCCGAAGTAGCCCTTTCCTGCCATGCAAAAATTCCTTGCTACCAAGAATCTCAGGAGGACACGGTTGGCCCCTGGCCTTCCCTGATGCCCTCGATCGTCACGAACCAGTGGCCCTTGGGGACCTCGGACTCGAGATCATACTCTAACCTATTGATCATCCAGTCTCCGCAAGCTGGAACGATGTCAGACTTCACGGTGAACTTCTGCCTGTAGGACAGCGCGCGCGAGAACTCCTGTTTGACCAGCACCCCGACCGCTGTAAAACCCGGGTAGGACACCATGCCTGTTTCCGGCGCGACCAGCAAGCCTCCACCTCCGCGTGCCTTGTTCTGCGGCATGATGGCGAGCACGTTGCGGTCGATCACCCATGATATGCCGGCCGCCGCCGCGATCTGTTTGACCATGTTGCGCGGCGAGCCCCACAGGTAGGGCGAGTCCAGCTTGACGTTCACCCCGTGGTTCTCGAATAGGGAGACCTCATCCATCTGACCCTGCACCTTCTTCAGGATCGTGGCGACGTCGGTACTTCCGTCAAACGACATGGGTTCGACCGGCTTCATCGCGTCGAGGAGGCCGGCCTGCGCGAGGATGTGGAAGGGGACCAGCGGCGCACCTTGAAAGTCCGGCCACGCCTGGGTGATGGTGCCGCGGAAGATCTCCGACATCCCGTTGACGTCGTCGCCAGCCTCGATGATCAGGGTGTTGCGCTGGTACTCGGTGACGCGCTGCCCGAATGTCGCAAGCTGGTTCATGGTGTCGAGCGTCAGTCCGTAGATAAGCACGTCCGCTGTCCCCATCTGCACCTCGCCGGCCATAGCGACGCGCACCGAGGTCTTCAGGCCCTCCTCTGTTAGCCCGGCGATCTTGGTGCCGGACACCGTCAGCTTGATGCGGCGACGTGCAAAGGTCATGCGTCAAATCCCAGATCGGCCAGATCCTGCGACGACAGGTAGGCCAGCGAATAGCGCGTACCCAGACCTGTGTAGACAGGGTCCGTCTCGCTCTGATTGTCAATGAAGATGAAGTCCCCATCAAACGCTAGGTAGACAGAACGCACGATACGGTTGAGGTTCTGGCAGATCACCCCGCCGACGATCAGGACGTCGTCGACCAGCAGGTCGAGGAACAGACCGTAGAACCGCTGGTACACGCGCAGAGTGACAGCCTGCTCTGCGAGCACGGTGTTGAGTATCTGCGACGGGGCCGCCTGCAGCGGGATGATCAGCATGGTTGCGAGCTACCTTCAGGTCGCCGCGGTCGCCGCGGAGCTCTGGTTGCCGGTCGGGGCTGTCGGCTGCACGTTGCCGCCCTGCAGAGGGTCGGCACCTGATGGGGAGGCCGAGTCACGCACGGTCGTCGCGCCCTGCACGCGCACCTCCTGCACCATCACGTCGACGACGATCATGCCGACACCGTTGGTCGTGGTGCGCCTATAGTCGTAGCGCACCATGTTGGCGTTGACGTAGACGACCTCGGGCGTGACGATGTTGTAGAGGTCAAGGGTCGGCAGGGCTGCGGCGACCGACAGCAATAGCGCCTCGCGCGCCGCCTGGGTGCCGCCTGCGACGAACTGCACACGCGCCTCGTACGGCCTGTCGACCTTGTCATACGACTGGAACGAGCCCCGCTCCAGCGGAAAGTCGGCAACCACCTCCTCGCCCTTGTAGTCGAATGCCGTCACCGTGTCGGCCGTGATGACAGCGCGACCGCCGAGGTAGAGTCCCCACTGCGGGCGCAGGCCGGCGCCGAAGCCGACGGTCTCGTCCCGATCCATCAGGTCGGGCGGTGCCGGGGCGGCGACCCCCGGCTCGCGGATCAGCGGCGGGACGCCCGGTGCGATGGGAACGACTGGGAAAGGCATGCTAGTTGGGCCCGTAATTCGCCTGGTTCATCTGGGAGGCGCGGTCGATCGCGGACGGAAGTTCGCGCGCGATGCCGTAGGCGTCGGTCGCCTGGGTGTGCACGTTGAGCGATCCGATGTGCGTCTCCGCGCGCGACGAGTTGTTGCTGACGGTCGAACTCTGGTTGAAGAATCCGGTCCGCACCATCTGGTCGACCATCGGTGTACGCGGCCGCAGCTGATTTGACGCAGACTGCTCGCGCGCGATCTCAGAGAAGGTGGGGCCCTTCTCAGCGGCGGTAGTTGCCGACTTACGCACCTGCGCCTGCTGGCGCTCGCGCCACTGCCGCGAACCGGGGTAGCCCCAGTCGTTGAACCGTTCCTTGTTGATGTTGATCCCGATCCCGCCAGCCTCATAGTTCGGGTCGCCTTTGCTCCCCTGGTCGGTATACCCCTCGATGGTGTTGCTGCCAGCGAGTGCAGCGTCGGTCCGCCTGTTCATCTGCGCTGCAAACTTCGGGTCGTTCATCTTCTGCAGATGCGCGTTGATCGACCTGTTGCGTATCGGATTGTAGAAGCTCTTTCCGCCGCCGATCGACGGGTGGCCGACGATCATGTCGCGCAGAGTCAGCGGGGGAAGGCCGCGCTTGGCGCGCGCCTGGTTGACCATCGCCGTCCGGTTCATAAGAGACTCGGCAACCGCCGGCCCGGCCCCCGGATTCTCGGAGCTGATGACAGCACCCAGCAGCTTGCGCGTCTCCGGGTTCTCCTCCAGCTCCTTGGCAAAGGGTGCTCGCTGGGAGGCGAGGAAGGCGTTACCCGTCTTCGACAGGTCGCCACCCAAACCAGCATCGGCTGCTCCACCGATTCCACCACCCCCTTGACGTCTGCCACCCCCGGACCCCGCATCGCCTCCTGGCGATCCCGCACCGCGCCCGAAATTGCCGCCCCCACCGGAGCCAGACCCGCCCCCACCGCCGAGCGAGGCCTGCATGACACGGGCGTCGCCGAACTGCCCCCCACCGCTCGGACTGAACGCGGAACGCTGGAAGCCGAGGATATTCATCAGCCCGTCCAGGATGCCCTTTTTGGTACCCTCCTCCGCGCCCTTGCGCGTGGCGTCC